>JGI26079J46598_1001150_pt1 | contig 10726 bp, 10 predicted proteins | sample SaaInl59LU_5_DNA_FD_46598 | JGI IMG/M metagenome (IMG submission 46598) | reverse complement strand
AAAATCTCTACGGGTGCCTTCGTGTTCATCTGTATGCGCCACGAGGTTCCTCCAAGTTAATTGCCAGTCAGGACTGGCCCAAAGACTCGGACCCCACCGAAGCAGGGTCACTCGATCCGGTTCCTAGCTCAGGGACAGCGCCGCGTCCAGCGGACAATCGGGCGCAGTCTGCAAGGTGCAAATTTGCCGCATTTTTGTAACAATTGCACCGGGCCACCCCGGTTGCGGCTCGGTTCACCCGTCGAAATGTGTGTCTCGGAAGCTCGGGCGTTTTGAGAAATCTGCAAACCAAGCCGCGAGCCCGTCATGTCCTTGCCGCCAATTGCGCGCATCATGGCGCAGGTCCAGATATCCCAAAGCACAAGCAATGCTGATATGCGCCATGGTGAGCGGGCCGTTCAGCAGATCCATCCATTGGTTTTGCAAGGCATCACAGCCACCCGTGACCTTGGCCCATTGGGCATCGGTCCATTCGGTGCTGACCTTCTCCTGGGAACGCAGGCGCAGCTCATAGGAAATGCTCACGGCACTATCCATCATCGAATCGCCCGTGGCCTCTACCGTGAGCACATCCCAAAGCCCGGCCTCGGGATATAGCCCGGCAGAGGCTTTTGCATCCAAATAACGCGTGATCACGCGGCTGTCATAGAGCGCAGGCCCATCGGCGCGACTTAAAGAGGGGATACGGCCAGTTGGATTGCCGGCTCTGGCCTGTTCATTGACCTGAAAAGGCGAGGTCGCGATGCTGACCTCTTCTACATCTTTCAGCTGGTTGGTCTCGCGCAATAAAACCCGAACTTTGCGGGCAAAGGGGGAGGCTTCTGCCATAATCAATTTCATTTCATTCACCTTTCAAAGGGGGGGTATCTGCTGCCTGTGCGTGGCCGAGCGCCTGCTTAACTGCGGCGCAAAAGATCTGCTGGCCGCACCGCCTGGCCCGTGCGAGCCGATTCCAAGGCGGCCTCTGCTAAGGCAAGAGACATCAGCCCGTCATAGCCACTGGTCCGAGGGGTCTGCCCTGAATTTAAACAGGCCACAAAATGTTCAATCTCCGCCGCATAGGCCGCGATATAGCGGGTCATGAAGAAATCGAGCAGCGGCGGGCGGGTATAGCCCGTGCCATTGGCTAAGGTGACACGCGATTGGTGGTGATTGTCGGCAGACACGGAGCCGCCTGACCCATGCACCTCGATGCGCTGATCATAACCAAAGGTGGCGCGGCGCGAATTGCTGATGGTGCATTGTTTGCCGCTGGCTGTGCGCAAAATGGCATTCGCGCTGTCAAAATCGCCGCGATTTGCAATTTCGGGATCGGTGAGCACGGAGCCTGCCGCCTGCACCGTTTCGACCTCCTCGCCCAGCATCCAGCGTGCCACATCAAAATCATGGATCATCATGTCTCGAAAGATGCCACCGGAGCGCTCAATGTACTCATAAGGCGGCGCGCCGGGATCGCGGCTGATCAATGTGACCATCTCGACCGTACCAATATGGCCTGCATCAATCTGCGCGCGCAGAGCTTGGAAGTCTGGATCAAAGCGTCTTTGAAAGCCAACCATCAACGTGGCCTTGGTCTCCTCCACAGTTTTCAGGCAGGCTTTTACGCGCGACAGATCCAGATCAACCGGTTTTTCACAGAAAATCGCTTTGCCTGCGCGGGCAAAATCCTCGATCAAATCTGCATGGGTGTCGGTCGGGGTGCAGATGATCACCGCGTCAATATCTGCCGAGTCTTTGATCTGCTCAATCGTGCGAATCTCGCAGCCATAGGTGTCACGCACAGCCTCGGCGGCGGCGGGCATAGGATCGGCAACTGCGACCAACTGAGCGTTGGGCACCGATGATACAGCACGGGCATGCACCTGACCAATGCGCCCTGCGCCTAAAAGACCGATTTTTGTCATCAACTTTTCCTTCAAGTCCAGCGCAGGAACAGGCCTGCAACATATCTCGCGAATTGATACGCGGTTATGGCGGTCATTCAAGCCCAGACTGGTGCATTATCGGCAAAGCTGCATTTTATCCGCCGATGTGGCGCTCCCAAATCGCTCCGACTTGTAGGGCCGGCGATTGCTGGTTAGCAAGGGAGCAGAAGAGGACATATAATGAAAAGATCTTTGGTCGACCTCGGTCAACAGCTGCTGGATGCCGCGAAACGTGCTGGGGCGGATGCCTGCGATGCTCTGGTGGTTGATGGGGTGTCGCACTCTATTGAAGTGCGCGGCGGGCAGCTTGAGCAAGCCGAACGTGCAGAGGGCATTGATATTGGGCTGCGGGTTATGCTGGGCGCCCGCCAGGCCTGTGTTTCGGCCTCTGATGTCAGCAGGGAGGCTATAGAGCTTATGGCCCAGCGCGCCGTTGAAATGGCGCGTCATGCGCCGGATGATGCCTACCTGCGTCAGGCCAGCGCGGAGCAACTGGCCCGTGATTGGGACGTCGAGACTCTTGAACTCTGCGATCCGGCCGAGGAGCCATCGGCGGCGCAATTGCAGGCGACGGCGCTTGAAGCGGAAGCCGCAGCTTTAGAGGTGCCGGGAGTTAGCCAATGCCAATCGGCCGGGGCGGCCTTTGGCGCGCGGCGCATTCAGCTTTGCATGTCGAACGGTTTTAGCGGGGGATATGCGCGGACCGATCATGGGTTCTCCTGTGTGGCCATTGCGGGCACCGGTTCTCAGATGGAACGCGATTATGATGGCGATTCCCGGATTTTTCGCGCAGATTTGCGCGCGCCCTCTGAGGTTGGCCGCCGTGCAGGGGAGCGGGCCGTAGCGCGCCAAGGGGCGCGCAAACCCCCCACAGGCGTTTTTCCGGTTCTGTATGATGAACGAATTTCCAGTGGCCTGATTGGGCATCTTCTTGCTGCGAGCAATGGATCGGCTGTGGCGCGTGGCGCAAGCTGGCTGCAAAATGACATGCACAGCTTGGTTTTGCCGCGGGGGATTTCCTTGCTGGAAAACCCGCATCGCAAACGCACTGGCGGCTCGCGCCCTTTTGATGGGGAAGGCTTGCCTGTGGCAGAGCGGGCGATTGTAGCGGATGGGGTCTTGCAACAATGGACGCTTGATTTATCTACAGCCGCGCAATTGGGTCTACAGAGTACAGGCTCCGCGATGCGTGGGCCGTCCGGGCCGCCCTCACCCGGGGTGGGCAATGTAGCGCTGACACCCGGCCAGCAAAGCCGGGACGATTTGATCCGCGATATGGGCAGGGGTCTCTTGCTGACGTCTTTGATTGGCGCGTCGATCAATGACACAACTGGGGATTATTCGCGCGGCGCTTCGGGCTTTTGGGTGGAAAATGGTGAGATTGCCTACCCGGTCAATGAATGCACCATCGCGGGAAATTTGCGGGAGATGCTGCTGAATATTGTTCCTGCCAATGATGGGCGGGCCTATCTGTCGCGGGTTGTGCCGTCCTTATTGGTTCCATCGATGGCAATTTCTGGTGAATGATCTTGAACTCATAACCCAAGCTGCCCTGGTGAATGATCTTGAACTCATAACCCAAGCTGCCCGCGCTGCCGGTGGTATTGCCATGGGATTTTTTCAAAAAGATCCTGAGATATGGGACAAATCAGACAATGCTGGTCCGGTGACCGAGGCCGATCTCGCGGTCGATAAAATGCTGTCGGCAGAGTTGCGCGCCGCGCGTCCCGACTATGGCTGGCTATCTGAAGAGACGGAAGACGGCGCAGAAAGATTACAAAAAGAACATGTATTTATCGTCGATCCAATAGATGGCACGCGGGCCTTTATTGCTGGGACAGAACATTGGTCACATTCATTAGCAGTCGCCAAAGCTGGGCAAATTCAAGCGGCAGCGGTCTATTTGCCGGTGTTGGATATGATGTTCTGTGCGTGTTTGGACGGCGGCGCCTTTCTGAACGGCGCGCCAATTTCAGTCTCGCCGCGCGCCGAGACCCAGGGGGCGGATATATTATCTGCCAAATCTAATTTTGACCCTGCGTTTTGGCCCGGTGGTTTTCCTGATTTAAAACGCAGTTTCCGCTCTTCTTTGGCCTGTCGATTGTGCTTGGTCGCCAATGGCGCTTTCGATGGCATGCTGACTTTAAGACCGACATGGGAGTGGGACGTGGCGGCGGGAAGTTTGATTGTGAAGGAGGCCGGTGGGCTGGCGACAGATCAAACCGGAGCTGCGCCCCTTTTTAACAGCGCGGCGGCACAGCTGAACGGAATGGTGGCGAGCAATCGAGACATTCACCCCGGCCTTTTGGCGGGTCTAACTTAGGGGCGGATATGACGACAGAGGCCAGAACAGACCGCCCGCTTATATGGGCTCATGGCAATACACCTCAGGCGATCGAAGCCATCCGTGAGGTTTTGATGCGGGCGCAATTGAGTGAGCCAGCTCTGTCTTATGTTCTCACGGCCCCGGCCTCTGCGGTTGCTGTTGCACCGGATGTGGTGGTTTTGGATGAGGCGGATGCTCAAGCGGGTTTGGCTTGGTTGTCGGAGACCTCGCCGGATTTATGCCTCTGGGCCGAGGCCAGTGTCGCCAGTGCATTGTTCGGCTTAAACCATCGCCGCTCAATCCCGACCCTCTTGATCAATGCAGAAACCCGCCCGCTCTGGAGCCGAACCTGGCTTTGGCGAAAGACGATCGCGCGGCAGACTTTGAAACCTGTGTTCTATGCTTTTGTTGCCTCAACTGCATCAACGGGGAGCCTTAGAAACCTTGGCTTGCCCGCCCGCAATATTGAGGTCCTCGGGCCACTTCTTGGTGGCGTCGTGGCGCCCGGCTGTGATGAGGGTGAACGGGATCGTATTGGCGAAATTTTGGCTGGGCGCCCTGTATGGTTTGCGCATCGGGTGCCCCAGCAAGAAATACGCACGGTGATGGATGCCTTTATGCAAGCCCAGCGCAAGGCGCATCGTATGATGCTGATTTTGGATTTGCAGGATCCCGCAGCTATGGAAGATTGCCTAGCGCTATGTTCTGAATTGGGATTGACCGCGCATGCGCGGGCCGTGGAGGGTGAGCCGGAATCGCGGACTCAAGTCTTTCTCGCGGAATCGGGTGAAGATACGGGACTTTGGTATCGTCTCGCGGCCCTGGCTTACATGGGCGGGAGTTTGACCAGTGGCGATGTGCCCAATCCAATGGTGGCGGCTGCTTTGGGGAGCGCGGTTGTGCATGGGCCGGAAATTGGCCACCATCAACATGCCTATAAACGCTTGCAGGACGCCGGGGCCACGCAGCCATTGAAGATTGCACAAGATTTGAGCCGGCGCGTGGCGGCGTTGATGGAACCTGACCAATGCGCCGAGATGGCCGCCGCGGGTTGGGAGGTGGTCTCAGAAGGGGCAGAGATGACGGATCGTTTGGTGGAGACAACCTTGCAAAAATTGGGCCTTGGGGAAGCGCGGCAATGATACGCACGCCGCAGTTTTGGCATCAATCGCCCGGAGTCTTAGCCTATGGTCTTTGGCCATTGGGCTGGCTCTATGGTGCGGCAACGGCGTGGCGGCAAAACCGGGCATCGCAGGCGCTTCAAGCGCCCTGCCCGGTGATTTGTGTTGGAAATATCAATGCCGGCGGCACGGGGAAAACGCCTGTGGTTATAGCATTGGCCGAGCATCTCAAGCAGCGTGGCCAGCAGGTTGTTGTCTTGTCGCGCGGCTATGGTGGCAGGGTGTCTCAGCCAGTTTTGGTGGATCCCAAAGCACATGGGGCGGCGGAGGTGGGCGATGAGCCTTTGTTGATTGCTGCCTTTTGCCCCGTGGTGGTGGCGCGCAAAAGAGCCGAGGGTTTGGCCCTGGCTATGGCGCAAAATCCAGATGTGATTTTGTTGGACGATGGTTTCCAAGATCCCACTGTGAACAAAGATCTTTCGATCCTTGTCGTCGATGCGGCTCTTGGATTTGGCAATGGGTTTTGTGTGCCGGCCGGCCCCTTGCGAGAGCCCCTGGCCAAAGGTTTGGCGCGTGCCGATCTTTGCCTGTCCATTGGTGAGGCGGCGGCGCAGCGGCGGTTTGCGGCTTTGGGGCCAGAGCATGGGCATTTGCGGATTGAGGGCCAGATCAAACCTTTGCTCACCGGCATGCCTTGGCAGGGGCTACCGGTTTTTGCCTTTGCCGGGATTGCCCATCCAGAAAAATTCTTTGCCACCCTGCGCGATCTTGGCGCCAATATTTTGGGCTGTGAAGCCCTGTCGGATCATGAGCCGCTGTCGCTGCCCTTGATGAAACGGCTGGCTGCAAAGGCGCGGTCGCTGAATGCGCAGTTGGTTTGTACGGAAAAAGATGCCGCCAGATTGCCGGCGCAATATCAAAGGGAGGTTTTGGCCCTGCCCGTGCGGCTTGAGATCAAAGATTGGTCCAAGATTGATGAAAAACTCATCAACCTTGGACTTTGATTTTTATTGTGCATCCAGAATTTTTTGCAATTCAGCGTAAGACATATTGGAATATTTCACACCGTTGATGACAAAGGACGGGGTGGAAGAGATGTCATCTTCGGCCCTGTTCGCCTCATACCAAGCCACTAGGCTTTGTGCTTTTTTCCCATCGGTAAAGCATCCCTCAACATCGTCTTGCGACAGGCCGGCGGTGAGGCCAATGCGGCGCAAATTCTCTGCAATTTCGGCCGGGGTGCCTTTGGTCCATTCGGATTGCTTGGTGTAGAGAAGATCGGAAATGGCAAAGAATTTATCCGCCCCGCCGCAGCGGGCGACGATGGAACCCCAGAGGCCATAGCGATCAAAATAGATCTCGCGATAGGTAAAATAGAGTTTGCCTGTGTCAATATAATCAGCTTTGAGCTTTTGAAACACATCCTTGTGAAAGGTGCGGCAATGGGGGCAGGTGTAGCTGGCGTATTCTATCATCTGGATTGGCGCGTCTTTGGCACCAAGTGTCATCTCAAGAATAGAGGAGGTGTCAATCTCACCGGCTTCGGTTGCATTGGCGGCGCCAAAGCTTGGGCCGGTTAATCCAGAGGGTGCGGGCGTCTTAACCATGTAAGCGCCGATGCCCAAGGCGAGTACAAATACCAATCCGATCACATAGGTCTTTTTCATCTCAAGATCTCTTTTCATGTTTTATAATGTTTTCACCGAAGGCTGCCAAAGCTGCTCTTAGGCCTTCGTCTTTGATCTCGCAAGCAATGGCCTGGGCTTTTTGGGCCGTGGCGGGGCAGGGCGCTGGGGGGAGGCTTCTTGGTGGCGCTCCAAACCGGGCTTTGCCGTCGTAAAATCCAATGGGGGCTGTCTGGGTGATGCGAATGCGGGAAATCGCGTTGTAACCATAGCAGGCATTCACCTTTTCGCGCAGCTGCGGCAATTGCATGGCCAGCATCTCAGCCTGTGGCCCGGTGGTTAGGACAACCAATGTTGCACCAAACCCCTTTTGAGCGTAGCTGACTTTCACCGGTGTGCAGACTTCCGCAATAGGTGCACCGACAATTTCGGACCAGTGGGTCAGCAGCCGTGTGATCGCAAAGCCACGCGATTCCCCGGCGTTTCGAAGTTTTTGCTCAAGCAAAGCAGAGGTGCGCCGAAAGCCGGCCCCGTGTTTTTTGGATCTGCTTAGGTCTTTTTGCATCGATCTTGCTGACTCTTCCTGATTTACCCTATTTTACCTGAAGCCGGGGGCAACGCCACCACTTTTGCAGAAAGTTACTCAAACTTGCGTGATCTCATGAATTCAACTGAGCTTTTGAACTGGTATGATGCCCATGCGCGGGAGTTGCCCTGGCGTGTCAGCCCGGCGGCGCGCGCGGCTGGGCAGCTGCCAGATCCTTATCGAATTTGGCTCTCTGAAATCATGTTGCAGCAAACCACCGTGGCGGCGGTGAAGGCCTATTTTCTCAACTTCACAAAGAAATGGCCAACGGTGGTGGATTTGGCTGCGGCGGAAGATGCCGATGTGATGGCAGCTTGGGCGGGGCTGGGGTATTATGCTCGAGCGCGCAATTTGTTGAAATGCGCCCGCGTTATTGTGGCGGAGCATGGTGGAAAATTCCCAGCAGATCGCGCGGCCTTGCAAAATTTGCCGGGCATTGGCCCCTATACCAGCGCTGCGATCGCTGCGATTGCATTTGATCATGCGGAAACGGTGGTGGATGGCAATGTTGAGCGGGTCATGGCGCGTTTGTTTGATCTCCATGCGCCGCTTCCACAGTCGAAGGGCATGCTGACGTCATATGCCGCAAGCCTAACCCCGCAAGCGCGGCCCGGCGATTATGCACAAGCGGTGATGGATTTGGGCGCCACGATTTGCACGCCGAAATCACCACGTTGCGCCCTCTGCCCTTGGCATGACATTTGCGCGGCGCGCAAAGCCGGCACTGCGGCGGATTTGCCGAGGAAAGTGCCAAAGGTGAAAAAACCCACGCGCTTCGGGACCGCTTATGTCGCGCGGCGCAGCGACGGGGCTGTCTTGCTGGAGCAGCGCCCAGAGCGCGGCTTGTTGGGTGGCATGCTGGGCTGGCCCGGCAGTGAATGGCGCGAAACGCTGCCACAGGCGACGCCTCCGATGCAAGCAGATTGGATCGAGGCACCGGGCGAGGTGCGCCATACGTTCACGCATTTTCATCTGCGTTTGCGGGTGATGGTGGCCAAAGTTGATGCCCACCGAACCAATCAAACATTCACCGCCGCTGAGGACTTCCGCCCGGCAGACCTTCCAACAGTCATGCGCAAGATTTGGAGCATGGCAGAGGCAGAAATATAGCGGGTCTTGTCAGCTTGAACCCCAAACCTTAGGTTGAATTCAGGGAATAAATTTTCAATGTGGCATCATTCAGAGCCGCCTTTGTGCTGCAAAGATCTGTGAGCCCCGCGTTGGCATTGTAACTTTCGGATCAAGGGTGCGCATGTGCCTGATATTTTAAGGATTGAACGATGGCAGATCTGAGCCCGAGGCCGGAGATTGGGCAATGGCGCAAGGTTTTACCCTTTTGGGTGTCTTATTTGCTGTTCCCCCTAATCTGGGCGAGCGCCTTTTGGGGCGGCTGGTGGGTTTTGCTTACCCCGGTTCTGGCTTGGTATGTGTTCTCGCTGCTTGACCTCGCGTTCGGTCTATCTCACGCCAATGCGGATCCGGCAACGGATGTCTCGGCTTTGGCAGGCTACCGATGGGCCACTTTGCTTTGGACGCCTTTCCAGTTTGTCAGTATTTTTGGCCTCTTGATCTATGTCTCGCATTCGGCTCACCTGAGTTTTTGGGAGCAATTGGGGCTTTTTTTCAGTTTGGGCGTCATGTCTGGTACGATTGGCATCAATTATAGCCATGAAATGATGCACCAAAAAACTGCGGTTGAACGCTGGATGGCAGATCTGCTTTTGGCGATGGTGCTGTATTCGCATTTTCGCAGCGAGCATTTGCTGGTGCATCATCGCTATGTCGGAACCCCGCGGGATCCGGTCACGGCACGCTATAATGAGAGTTTCTACCGTTTCTTTCCCAGGGTGCTGAAGCAGTGCTTTTTTTCTGCCATAGCCGCTGAGAGGGCCATGCTACGCCGGGCCGGGCGCGGGTTTTTCCATCCAAAGAACCCTCTGTTGCGATATGTTGTGTTGCAGGCTGGCATTTTGGTTTTGGCTTTTGGTATCGGCGGTTTTGCCGGGGTGATGCTCTTTGCTTTCCAGGCTTTTGTTGCTGTTTGGCAATTGGAACTGGTCAACTATATTGAGCACTATGGGTTGACCCGCAAACATTTGGGTGATGGCCTCTATGAGCATGTCTTGCCGCGCCATTCATGGAATGCCGCGCATCGGGCGTCCAATTGGTTGCTGATCAATCTGCAACGCCATTCTGACCATCACTACAAGCCAGACCGCCCATATCCCTTGCTGCAAACCTACGCGCCTGAGGAGGCCCCGCAATTGGCTTTTGGCTATCCGATTATGGCCATAATGGCGATGTTTCCTTGGCGGTTTCGCCGGTTTATGAACCCCCAGGTGCAGCGCTGGCGCAAGATGTATTATCCAGAGATTGCGGATTGGACCCCCTATAACAAGGCCACAAATCCCTTGCCGCGATAAAAAATGCCCCACCAGAACGGCGGGGCATAAGGTGGCGCTTGGCATAGATATGCAAGCACAGGCGAAACTTATGTGTTCGGATGAGGTTAGTTGGGGCGTTGACGCATTTCTGAGCGAATTTGTTGGCGCAGAAGATCTATAGAGACCGTCTTGCCATCGCGTCGGAAATTCCAATAGGACCACCCGTTGCAGGACGGCGCATTCTCCAGCACCGCGCCCACTTGATGGATGGAGCCAGCCGCTTCACCGCTGACTAAGGTGCCATCGGCGCGCACTTTGGCCTCCTTGCCGCGTGGGCTGGTGAGCACTTCACCCGGCCGCAGCATACCGCGTTCGACGAGCTGGCCAAAGGCAACCCGGGGTTCTGCGCGTTTGGACAGGCTGACCGCCAGGGCGTCGCTGTCATATTTGCGCACGTTGTCGATCCGCTTTTGCGCAACTTTGCGGTAGGTCTCTTCGCGCTCAATTCCGATAAAATCACGGCCCAGCATTTTTGCCACAGCCCCCGTCGTGCCTGTGCCAAAGAATGGATCGAGCACCACATCGCCAGGGTTGGTGGATCCAAGCAGAACCCGGTGCAGCAGGCTTTCGGGTTTTTGCGTTGGATGGGCCTTGTCGCCGTTTTCGTCCTTTAGCCGCTCATGCCCGTTGCAAATCGGCAGCACCCAATCGCTGCGCATTTGAATGCCTTCATTCATGGCTTTGAGCGCTTCATAGTTG
>JGI26079J46598_1001140_pt1 | contig 10771 bp, 8 predicted proteins | sample SaaInl59LU_5_DNA_FD_46598 | JGI IMG/M metagenome (IMG submission 46598) | reverse complement strand
GTCGCCATTACTAAAAAAGGCTCATCTAGCTTAAAAGTAGTATCTCCAATTGTAATTTGACGCTCTTGCATTGCTTCCAATAGGGCTGATTGCACTTTTGCAGGGGCTCTATTGATCTCGTCTGCCAATACAAAGTTTGCAAAAATAGGGCCTTTTTTTATCGCAAAATCGTTTTCTTTCATGTTGTAGATCATGGTCCCAACAACATCTGCAGGCAATAAGTCTGGGGTGAATTGAACCCTGCTAAAACTTCCTTGAACTGCTTTCGAAAGCGTATTAATTGCTAAGGTTTTTGCTAGTCCTGGGACTCCTTCCAGTAAGATGTGTCCATTCCCTAAAAGCCCAATTAATAAACTTTCTATCATTTGTTTTTGACCAACAATAACCTTGTTCATTTCTAGGGTAAGAATATCTAAAAAAGCACTTTCTCTTTCGATTTTTTCATTTATTGCTCTTACGTCTATATCCATTCTTTCTGTATATTAAGTTTGTTAAACAAAGCTACAATTTTAACAAAAAGACTTTGTTAAAAGAAGGTTAAAGATGGTGACTTTTGTCGAAAAACATGGGGTGAATAAAAATTGCGAAATCCGTAAAAAAGCGTCCTTATATCTAAATTTTAACAATTTTACTTGTTGTTTTAAATAAAAAACACAATATTTGNNTAAATACTAAATAATTTACATATGAAATTAAAAAATGTACTTAAATTTTTAACTTTTGCTTTTGCATTGTTTTTGTCATCAACACTGGCGGCTCAGACAATNAAAGGAAAAGTAACAGATTCATCTGGTGAAGGATTACCATACATGAATATTGTAGAAAAAGGAAACACTTCTAANGGGATCGTTTCTAGCGATAATGGAGAATTCTCCATTACGGTAGGAAGTNTACCTACAAGTCTAGTGGTGTCTTCTATGGGTTTTGAAACAAAAACTGTAAATGTAACAGACGCGTCTTATTTAACAATTGTCGTGAATGAAGACAATGCTTTAGATGAAGTTGTTGTAACTGGTTCTAGAAACAAACCACGAACAATTTTAGATTCTCCTGTGCCAATAGACAATATTGACGTTGCAGAATTGGTGCAAAGTGGGAAGCCTACTTTGGACAGGATGTTAACCTTTAAGGTTCCTTCTTTTAACTCTCAGAATCAAGCAATTTCTGATGCAACAGCGCATTATGATCCAGCAGATTTACGTGGTTTAGGACCAAGTAGAACCTTGGTTTTAATAAACGGAAAACGTAAAAACCAAAGTGCACAAGTGTATTTGAACAGAACTCCAGGAAAAGGAGAAGTTGGAGTAGATTTAAAGAGTATTCCTACTGCTGCTATTGAAAGAGTTGAGGTTTTAAGAGACGGTGCATCTGCAATTTATGGTTCTGATGCCATTGCGGGTGTAATGAATATTATTTTGAAAAAAGATGTAGAATATTCTACTTTTTCGACCAAAGCAGGAATTACTTCTGAACAAGATGGATTTAGTTTATCATCTGATTTTAATACTGCATTCGGTTTTGGAGATGGTGGTTTTGTAAATGTTACTTTAGGGTATTATAAGCAAGAAACAACAAATAGAGCAGGTATAGCATCTGACGTAGGAAGTACTCCAAGAGATATTGCTTGGTTGGCTGCAAATCCAAGAGCAGGAATGACGGTTGGACAGCCTGCAATGGAAAAGAAAGATCTTTTTGTAAACATGGAGCACCCTATTGGAGATAATTCAACATTATATTCTTTTCACGGTTATACCACAAGAGATGGTCAAAGTTTTGCATACTACAGAGCTCCATATTGGAGAAATGATGTAGCAGATGCTAACTTTATCACTAAAAATCCAAATGATTTTATAGGATATCAACCAACTTTTGAAACAAAAATAAACGATTACATCAATGCCATTGGAGTGAAATTTCCAATTGCAGAAGGCTGGAATGCAGATGCTTCTGTTACTTACGGATCAAATGACGTAGATGTTACCGTTAATAATTCTGTAAACAGAGATTACTTAGCAGATAATGGAACGTCACCAAGAACATTCAATCCAGGAGGATACGCTTTTACAAATATTGTAGGTAATTTTGACGTTAATAGTCAATTATCAGANGCGTTAGGTTTGGCCTTAGGAATGGAATTCAAACAAGAGAGCTTCAAAGCGATTGAAGGGAATCCTTTATCATACTATGGTGCAGGTTCAGATTCTTTTGCAGGGATTAAGCCTGACGAAGCTGGAAAGTGGTCTAGAAACAATTTAGCATTGTACACACAATTAGATTATGATGTAAATGAAAAACTATTACTAGGGGTTGCTGGAAGATATGAAGACTTTACAGATGCAGGGTCTAATTTTTCTTGGAAAGCAAATGGACGTTATAAATTAGGATCTAAAGGAGCGTTAAGAGCTTCTTACAGTACTGGATTTAGAGCACCAACCTTGCACCAATCTCACATTACTTTAAGTCAATATATTATTGTAGCAGGTTCATCTGAGCCTCTGTTACAAGGTACATTAGCAAATGATAATCCTGCAGTACAAGCTTTAGGGGTTCCGAGTTTAACGCACGAAATTTCTAAAAATTTATCTGCTGGATTAACGTATAAATTTGACAGAAACTTTTCTGCTTCTGTAGATTTTTACCAAATACAAGTAGATGATAGAGTATTATTCTCTTCTCAAATTGGTTCTGATGGTGATGATACGACTACAAATCCTGTAGAGCAAATTTTACAAGCAAACAATGTTGTTGCTGTACAAGTATTTATCAATGCAGGAGATACTAAAACCACTGGAGCAGATATTGTTTTGAATTACAGAAACATAGAAATGGGTGAAGGAAAGCTGCATGCAAGTTTTGCTGCTAACTTTAACAAAACTACGATTGATGCGATTAATACACCACAAACAATTGCTGATGCTGGTTATGATATTTTTGACAGACAAGAGCAAGGGTTAATTACAAACTCTAGACCAAGGTCTAAAATGGTCTTAGGGTTGAATTATATTGGTGATGCATGGGATGTTTCTCTTAACAACACGCGTTTTGGAGAAGTTACTGTTACAGCACCAGCTAGTGGAACAGACCAAGAATTGTCTGCAAAAATCACTACAGATTTAGGTCTTGGTTATAAACTAACGGACAGAATTACATTCAATGCGAACATCAATAATATTTTTGATGTGTATCCAGATGTAACCAAAGCTTCTACGGGAACTTCTCAAGCAGGTTCTAGATTCATGTATTCTTCAGAAGTACAACAATTAGGACAATTAGGAACAAATTATATGGTTGGTATCAATTACCAGTTTTAAGCACAATAATTAGCCTAAGTTTATTTATACAAAAGAGCAGCTTTATAGCTGCTCTTTTATATTTCTTAAAAAAAGCGGCAATTGCCGCTTTTTTTTTATGATTTATATTTTAGAAGGTTAAACGTATTTTCATCAAATTCTCCGTAAGTAAAATACTCAATCCAATCACCTAAATTGATATAGGTGCTATTTTCTTGTAGCTTAATTTCTAAAGGCAAGTGTCTGTGACCAAAAACAAAATAATCATAATGCTTCTGGGTAAGTTTTTGTTTGCAGTATAAAACCAGCCACTCATTTTCATTCCCTAAAAATTTAGCATCGTCATCTCCAGAAATTAATTTATTTTTTACAGACAGATAGTGGCCTAGTCGAACCCCTATGTCTGGATGCAACCATTTGAACATCCATTTAAAAAAAGGAAATGTAAATACCTTTTTCATGCGCTTATACCCTTTATCTCCTGGGCCTAGACCGTCTCCATGACCAATTAAAAACTTTTTATCATTGATAAGAAATTCTTGCGGCGAATGAAAGACAGGAATGTTCAGTTCTTTTTCAAAATAATCATTCATCCATAAATCATGGTTTCCAACAAAGAAATAAACAGGGATTCCAAGATCTCTAATTTCTGCTAACTTTCCTAAAACACGAACAAATCCTTTGGGAACCACCGTTTTATATTCAAACCAGAAATCGAATAAATCACCCAATAAAAAAAGCACCTCTGCATCTTCTTTTATTTCATCGAGCCAAGCGACAAACTTTTTTTCACGAGGAAGACTCGCTTCTGGGGTTGGAGCACCCAAATGCTGATCTGAGGCAAAGTAAATTTTTTTATTATTTGAAGAAGTTATTGAAATCAAAAAACGATATATTTTATAATTGTAAAAATAGAAAAACTTATTTATAAGAGAACTATTTATTTTTTATGGAGTTATTTCACCCAAACTAAATACTGTTTTTCCATTCGCATTCATCAGTTTTTGAGCTTCAAAATTTGCCATTAATTCGCTATTTAACGTATTTAAATCCCATGTATTTGGATTTTTAAACCATTCAGCAATATTCATTTTAATTTCGATGCTTGCGTTTTCTTTAATTTCGATGCTTCCCAAATCAACCGTAAAAGAGGTGTCTTCAAATTTTAAATTCATTGGTTCGGTTCTGTCTACAGCTCTAATTACATGATAATTGAAATTTGCATTTAGATTGTTTGTGTCTTTATATTTACCATCAAACTGCATGTAATGATACCCTCCACCTAACATTCCTGGGACATTAAAATTTGCAGAATTTAAATCGGGATAGCTCCCATCGGTGTTTTCTAAATCGGTTAATCCGAATGTGAATTTTAATTTGTAGTTGCCGGGATAAACATCAGAGATGGCAATTAGATTGCCTGAGTTTTCTCCAACATCAATCAGGAAGTGATTTTCACCGCTGATTAAACTAACATTAGAAATAAGATACCGCAACCGTTCTATGCTAATTTCATCATTATTTTCATTGGTAAATTTTATCGTGTTGAAATCTTGATTTGTAACAGAAATACCATTCCAATTTTGAGTGAAATTTAGAGAAACGACTGTGGTTTTTTCTTCTTGCTTGTTGCAAGAACAAAAGAGTAAAAAAGCAAGTAATAATAAAAATAGTACTTTCTTCATTGTTATTTTATTTGAAGAATTAATGCATCTGAAAACCCTTTGTTTAAAGAGATGTCTCCATCAGAACTGCTGCTTTCTCCAACGGCAATGATTGTTTGATCCTCTAATTCAACGACATCATATAAAAAATCGATTTCTGACCCTCCAATTGTTTGTTGCCATTCCAACACGCCTTCAGCATCTATTTTAAGAACCAAAGCATCATTTTGACCTTTATTGGTAAAGCCATTGTCAGAACTTCGAGAACTTCCAGCAATGACAAAGCCATTGTCTTGCGTCATTGAAATTGAGCGGCCAGCATCAAAACCAGTTCCTCCAAATGTTTTTTCCCAAATGAGATTCCCTTCAGTAGATATTTTAAGCACCCAGATATCTGCAGCTCCGTTATTTGAATTGACATCTCCATCAGAACTTCTTGTATCTCCAACCACAATAAAATTTCCGTCATGCGAAGCACTAATTGCCCTAGCTTCGTCTATTTCTGAGCCTCCAAAGCTTTTTTCCCACACTAGAGTTCCCTTAGAGGAAATCTTNATCACCCAAAAATCATAGGACCCTTTGTTGTTTTTAATGTCTACATCGTTACTGTCTGAAGAGCCTACTAAAATAAATCCATTNTCCGCTGTTTTAACAACTCCTAAAGGAGTATCTGTAAATGAACCCCCGTAATACTTGCTCCATTCTAATTCTCCTGTAGCAGTAAGTTTTAATGCCCAAAAATCTCCACCTGCATGGTTTACAACAGTAGTTTTTGCATTTCCTTGTCCGTTAGAAGCAGAAACATCTAAAACACCAGTAATAAGAAATCCACCTTCTTCAGTTTCTAAGAGTGTTGTTCCAACATCTGAACCGGAAAACCCAAAAGTTTGTTGCCAACTGATTTCTCCACTTGGAGACAGTTTTAGGATCCAAAAATCTTGAAAACCTGCATTTGAAGTTAGATCATTGTCTGAACTTTTGCTGAAACCTAGTAGCGCAAATCCTCCATCAGAAGTATTGATAAGGTCTGCTCCTCGATCATCCTTTGAGCCTCCAAAAGTTTGTTGCCAACTTAGGGTGTTGTTTGCATCAAATTTTAATAGCCAAAAATCGAAATTTTCGGCGATTTTAGAAGTGATGTCTCCGTCATTACTTTGCGTATATCCTAAAACAGCATACCCTCCGTCATCGGTTTTTATGACAGATTTTAACACCTCATTTTTCGAACCTCCTATTGTTTGAGAAAAGACTACTTCACCTTTAATGAGGATTTCAGGAGGAGTTAATCTCTCTTTTTCAGAGCAATGCCCCAAAAATAGCAGACAAAAAATACTCCAAATAAGTGCGCTTAAAAAATGTCTTTTTAGCATCTATAGTTATTACTGAATTATCATTTTTTGTATGAATTGATCGTTTATTTTGATCAGGTATATCCCTGTTTCCATCTGACTCGTATTCAGAACGTATTTTACCTCGTTAAGATTGTTTTTTTCAAAAATCTTTTGACCGAGTATTGAAAAGATTTTGATGTTTTGGAGCTGAAAATTATTATCAGTGCTAATCGTCGTTGTGTTTATTGCCGGATTTGGAAAAATGGAAAAGCGGTGTTCCATTTTATTTTCATTTAATTTTAGAGTCCCACTTTTTCTGACAACAAAAAGTCCTTTTTCTATGTCATTGATGATAATATTCCCGCTAGCGAAAAAGGGGTATACGCCCCAAGCACCACTAGTAGCAGTATTGTCATTCTCTGGATAGGTGTCGAAGTAACCCACTTCTGTCATAGAATTTGTTGAATCTGAAATGTTGGTAATATCTAACACACGCAATCCTGCTCTGTAATTTGCCATAAAGTAACGGTTTCCTTTTACAAACCCATTATGATCTATTGCGCTAGAAGGGCCGAAATAGGTAGAAGATAATACAGGGTTGTCTAAATCTGAAAAATCAAAGACCAATGTTCTTGTATTGACTCCAATATCTCTTTCATCTAATTCGTCCCCTACAATAAAATAACGATGATCTTCGGTAAACCATCCTTGATGTGTGTAACCAAGTTGTGAATAATCTATCTCTGCAATTAATATCACATTATTTTTATCGGTAACATCTAAGATTGTAATTTTTGTTTCGTTACTTCCTACATATATTTCTTTATCGGTATAAGTTGTATCTGGCCCAATATACTTTACTACTTGAGCATCGTGTGAATACCCTGCTGCGGAATAATGATTTAACTTTACAGGGTTTTTAGGATCTGAAAGATCAACAAAAATAGGGCCACCACTATGCATGCTGCTGCCAATATCGTTTTTACAACCTACTAGGTATGCAATCCCGGACTCCTCGTTTATAAAAATGTTATGGCAACTGCCTAAGTTATCCGTATTGTAGATTGCATCCGATGTAAAAACTTGTTCAGTGGTTAGTCCTCTTAATTTTGTTAAATCGAAGACTTGCATCCCGTGCGCTCCAACATTATCAGCGACAATAAAAGCATGATTATTATATACCTTCACATCTCTCCAGGAGTTGTTTCCTGCATTAGAATCTAATCTTCCAAGAAAAATAGGATTAATAGGGTCTGTAATGTCTACAAAAGCAGTACTGTTTGTAATGGCTGCAATAGCATACTCTTTTCCTGAAGTTGTATCTGTCCAGCCCCATATGTCACTTCCTTCAGGAGTACCGTTTGTATTCGCAAGTGTTGTTACGGGAATCTGGGACATTAAATCATAGTTGCTGCAAGGATATTCATCAGCAAACCCATCTGAACAAGGTATTTGGGCAACGGTAGCTTGAAAAATAAATAAATAAATAATCAGAAGCTTTTTCACAATGTTAAATTACAATAAATAAATAAATATACGCTCTAAAGGAGTTCTTTCCTTTTTAAGAATGTTCCTATCTTTGCAAGATGTTAGAAGATAAAAATACACAAAACACATCATTAGCTGAACTTGGGGAGTTTGGGTTAATCAATCATATTACAAAATATTTTAAGGTAGAAAAAGCATCCACGATNAAGGCCATTGGAGATGATGCCGCTGTTTTAGATGCTTCTGAAAAACAAACCTTGGTTACCACAGATTTGTTGATTGAAGGCGTTCATTTTGATTTAAGTTATATGCCGCTTAAACATTTGGGATATAAAGCAGTAATGGTTAATCTTTCGGATGTGTATGCAATGAACGGAGCTGCAGAGCAAATTACAGTTTCTATCGCTGTTTCAAATAGATTTCCTTTAGAGGCAATAGAAGAATTGTATGCTGGTATTCAGCTGGCATGTGAAACCTACAATATCGATTTAATAGGGGGAGATACTACTTCGTCTACCAAAGGAATCTTGATTTCTGTAACGGCAATCGGTAAAGCTGAAAAAGAAGATGTAGTATACAGAGATGGGGCAAAAGAAACAGATTTAATTGTAGTTTCTGGAGACTTAGGAGCTGCCTATTTAGGATTACAGGTCTTAGAAAGAGAAAAACAAGTGTTTAAAGTGGATCCCAACAATCAACCCGATTTAGATAACTATACGTATTTAATTGAGCGTCAATTAAAACCCGAAGCACGAAAAGACATTTCAGGTTTGTTAAAAGAATTGGAGATACAACCNACTTCAATGATTGATATTTCTGATGGATTATCTTCAGAACTTTTTCATATTTGTACTCAAAGTAAAGTAGGGTGCAAGGTTTATGAAGATAAGTTGCCTTTAGACCCTCAAGTAATTTCTGCATGTGAAGAATTTGAATTAGATTCTACCATGGTTGCATTGAGTGGAGGGGAAGATTATGAACTCTTATTTACGGTGCCTATTGCCAATTTTGATCAAATAAAAGGAAATCCAAACTTTTCTATTATTGGTCATATTACGGCAGAAAATCAAGGCTTACAATTAGTTACAAGAGCAAATCAAGACATTCCTCTAAAAGCGCAAGGTTGGAACGCGATGAACGATCATTAAAATTATAAGACCATTAAATTACAACCTCTAATATCAGAGTTGTCAAAGCGACCAATAATTTCAAAAGTTCCGTTTTGGTGAACTTTTCCTAGATCTTGAGTTGCAATAAAAGCGCAGGAGTTATAATTGGCTAAATCAATAATGTTGATTCCTCCTGTTTTACCAATTTTTTGAATGGTCAGTGCATCTTCTGTATCTCTGGTTAAAATTTTCATCCAAGGAGGAGTTTGGAAAATACCATTTCCACGAGAATATCCTTGGCTCAATAATTCTGTCATTCCATATTCTGAGTGAATAGTATCGACCCCAAAGCCTTGTTGTAAAAAAGCATGCAATTCGTCTCTGACCAGTTCTTTCCTTCTTCCTTTCATTCCGCCGGTTTCCATAATGATGGTATTTTTTAGCTCAAATTGTTGCATTTCTATCAAGTCCATCAAAGCAAAAGAAACCCCAATTAAGAGTGTTTTTTGTCCTTTTTGATCAATTTTGATCAATTTTTTAGCTAATTCTTCTATATTATTGAGATAAAACCCGCTTTTGTTGTTTTTGGATCTTTGTATCAAATCAGCAACCATATACACTAAAGAAGAACCTTTTCTTTCTAAATAATTAGGCAATAAAGCTAAAACAGTATAGTCTTCTATGTTTCCATAAAAATGAGCAAATCCTTTTAAGTAACTCTCTTTATAGCATTCAATATCTGTTACATAATGCTTGCTTGTAACGCTTCCCGTGGTTCCCGAACTTGTAAATACCTCTTGTACCTCTTCTAAAGAAGAAATGATTTTTTTATTTTTAAAAAATTGAATGGGTAAAAAAGGAATGTCTTCAAGCGCATGAACATCTGAAGGATGAATGTATAATAAGTCACAAAAAGAACGGTATACTTTATTGTTTTCAAACTGATGTCTAAAAACACTGAAAGCCACTTGTTTAAAATCTTCNGGTGTTTGTATGTTAAAAATTTTGTTTTGCATTTTCCATGCAAAAATAAGAGTATTACACGCAACCTTTTAAAATTATTTCATCTATATAATAAATAACCCTAAAAACAAAAAAAATGAAATTTAAAATTCTGTTATTATTAGCAACTATTTTGCTTTTATCGTGTGAACAAAATGANAANATTAATTCGAANTCTAATCAGGNGTTAGATCATAAAATATTACTNGATTTATTTTCNGAAATTGAAACCATAGCNTANAGTTATNCTTGCGAAGATGAAGGGGAATGGTTTTTTACACCATANGGATCAAAACCTTGTGGTGGCCCAATGGGATATATCCCATACTCGAATCAAATTGAGATTCCTCAATTTCTTGAAAAAGTTAATAAATATACAAATGCAGAAGAAGTGTTCAATATCAAATGGGGAGTTATTTCAACNTGTGATNTAGTTCCAGAACCTAAAGGAGTTATATGTAAAAACAGGGTCCCTAGTCTAATATATTAATGTATTTTAGTTTCAAATAGGAAATTATTTGTATCATCAGAAACAACTCCCCTTTATAGAAACTAAAAAAAATACTAGAGATTAGACTAAAGGAACTCATAAGAGGTTGCTGTAAAAATAAAAAATCAGCACAATATTATTTTGGAGTGTATTCTGGCATTAATTTAAACTTTTAATTTGGGAGATCTATAAAGTTCCCAAGATTCAGTAGTTTCAAACTCAAAAGACATATTGCCATTTTTATTTAAGGCCAACACAGACCTCTAGCTTTTGCGATTTTAATTTATTTATTAGGGATAAACTCTTTAGGAGTCTTTTAAAACGTTTATTTTTGTATATTATTTTGAAAAAATAAGAGGATTACACGCAACCCTTTAAAATTATTTCATCTATATAA
>JGI26079J46598_1001139_pt1 | contig 10776 bp, 9 predicted proteins | sample SaaInl59LU_5_DNA_FD_46598 | JGI IMG/M metagenome (IMG submission 46598) | reverse complement strand
GGTGAAAAAATGAAAAAAATAGCCACAGTATTTTTAGTCATGCTTGCCGGATGTGCCCAATATAATGCAGATCGCGTGAGTATTGATTTTGAACCTATGTACCCACAAGAAATGCCACTCGTTGAGACGAATAACCGTTCTGGAACAATCTTTAATGCGACTCAGGGCAACTTATTTTCGATGGAGACTAAGGCTCAGCAGGTTGGTGATATAATAACGGTCTCTTTTGCGGAAAGCTTTCAGGCTACAAAGTCGCAAAACGCGGCGACTTCTAGATCGCTAGATAGCTCGGTAAATCTGCCCGGTGTTGCGAACCTTATATTGCCAGACAGAACAAATGCGGCAGATCTTTCGACAAAGCTGGCTGCTGGTAGTGAGAACTCCTTTTCAGGAAGTGGCTCTTCTGCACAGTCAAATTCTTTGACGGGCCAGGTTTCAGTTCATGTTGTTCGCGTGTTTCAGAATGGGAACCTTGAAATTTTAGGTCAAAAAAAGCTTACGTTGAACAATGGTGATGAATACATCCGCGTGCATGGTATCGTACGGCCACAAGATATTGATGCAGAAAACGTTGTTTCTTCTGATCGTATTGCCAATGCAAATATTCAGTACATCGGTGCTGGAGATATTGCAGAGTCAAGTAAAAAGGGTTGGTACAGCAAGCTTCTTGATAATGTGAACCCCTTATAAGAGATTTGAAAATGCAAGTATTCCTCAGATCCCTTTTAACGTTGTGCATATTGCCATGGTTAGTTGCTGTAGCAAATGCGGACAGGATCAAAGACATCACTTCCCTGGCTGGAATTCGTTCAAATCAACTTGTTGGTTATGGAATTGTAGTGGGTCTCGCTGGGTCGGGAGATGGAAATACTGGGATTACACTGCAATCGATGCAGTCACTGGTGGCACGCTTTGGTATAACAAGTGAAGTTGATGGCTTTAATGGTGATAACGCGGCGGCGGTAATGCTGACTGCAGAATTACCGCCTTTCTCAAAGCCAGGACAAACTATTGACGTCACAGTTTCTACCATTGGTGGATCTGAATCGTTGAAAGGTGGCACACTCTTAATGTCGCCACTACTAGGTTCTGATGGTGAAACCTACGCGATAGCTCAGGGAAATGTCATAGTTGGCGGATTGGGTGTTGAAGGAGCAGATAATTCTTCTTTAACAGTGAACATTCCCACAGTTGGAAGAATCCCAAGAGGTGCAAGCGTTGAGAGGATCGTGCAAACTGCTTTCTTGGACACTGATTTTGTGATTTTAAATTTACATCAAGGTGATTTTTCAACTGCGTTTAATATTTCAAAAGCCATTAATGAAAAGTTTGGTGAGGGTATGGCCTCTCCACTAGACAAAAATAGCATTCGTGTGAGGGCGCCGTCTGATCCAAGTCAAAAAGTTGGGTTTGTATCAATGTTGGAAAATTTAGAAGTTGAAAAAGCAACTCCGCCCGCAAGGATAATTATCAATTCTAGGACGGGTACTATAGTGATCAGCGGTGATGTAAAAGTGATGCCTGCTGCTGTCGCACATGGCTCTCTCAGTGTGACTGTAAAAGAAGATATGAACGTAGAACAAGCAGATGCGTTGGCAGTTGGCGCGGGAGCCAACGCTAATGCGGGCCCTGCAATTCAGAACCCCGATACTGAAATTGAAGTTGACGAAGAAGTAGCTAAAGCATTTTTGTTTGGAGAAGGAGTTTCATTGAGTGACTTGGTTGATTCAATAAATGCAGTTGGAGCGACTTCATCAGATTTAGTGGCAATACTTGAAGCATTAAGAGAGGCCGGAGCCCTCAATGCTGAATTGATAGTGATATAGGAGTATAGTTAAATGACTAATATTCCAAATCAAACGGAAATGTTAACGAAGTTAACAGAACCAAGGTTTAATTCGAGCTCCTCGTATGCAACCAGACCACAAAATTTGAAAGAATTAGAGGAGGCTGCCAGCCAGTTTGAGGCCATTTTTCTTAAGATGTTTCTAGATCAAGCCCGTCAAAGCAAGTTGAGCGATGACCTATTAGGGTCTTCAGCAAGTGACAACTTTCAGGAAATGTTTGATAGCGAATTGTCACAGGCTGGAAGCGCATCTTTTAATTTAGGCCTTACAGACGTGATTGTACGTCAGTTGCGAACTGACTTGGTTAAATAGGGCACTGAGATGGGAGACTTATTTGATATTGGTAAGGCTGGCATTAGCGCTTATAAAAACAGCCTAGCAGCTACGGGCCAAAATATTGCCAATGTTGGTACGGAAGGCTATGCACGTCGTGACGCCTCTATTGAGGAAATAAGTGTAGCTAATGCTGATATTTTATCGATATCAAACACTAGTGGCTTAGGCGTTCGAATGGGTGGCATAACGAGAGCTTTTGATCAGTTCTTGGATTTGCAATTGCAAAATTCATCATCTTCCTTTGCGTTCGCCAAATCAAAAGCTGAAATCCTTGATCGCCTCGAGACTGTTCTCATCCCTCAAAACGCAACAGTTGGCACGCGTATCAGTGAATTTTTTGATGGTTTAAGTAATCTTGCGCAAGATCCATCAGATCTCAATTTAAGAACTCTAGCTTTAACTGGTGCAGAGGGGGTATCCAGAGCATTTGTCAACTTAAGTGGTGGGCTAAGTGACCTGCGAAGCTTGACACAAGACACGCTAAACCTGGCGGTGGGTGAATTTAACAGCACGCTAAAAGATTTATCACTCGTTCAGAACCAAATTTTGGGCAATGCAAATAAGAAAGGGGCTCCCAATATACTTTTGGATCAGAGAGATACCCTGCTTTCAAAATTAAGTGAGTTTGCTGACATATCTGTTGAATATCATCATAATGACGGAGTAACTGTTTCTCTTGGCCAACTTGGAGCGGTTGGTACGCTTTTGGAGGGTAATTTCTCTAATGCAATTGAATTTAATTTAAGTGCTCAGGGTACAAAGGCACACTTAATTGGTGTAAATGGAAATCGTTCAAGTGTTCACTTTACTTCTGGTCAACTAGCGGGATTAATATCAGCTGATAGTTTGGTAGGAACAACTGCATCGGACGTTAATGCCTTAGCGCAAAAATTCTGTAGCGAATTAAATACTATTCATAAATCTGGGTTAGACTTGAACGGAGATCGTGGTGGAGATCTCTTTAGTTTGAAAAATGTTGAGATTATCCAGGCTTCAGGCAATACCGGTCAAAGTTCGTTGAGCGTGATAGGATATTCTGAAGATTTTGCAGGCTCAGAGATTAAAATGACCTTCAATGCTGATCGTTCAGCTTGGGCAGTGATGAGCTCGAATGGTAAGCCTGTCGACGACTTCAATTCATATTTAGATTTAGATGGCTTAACTGTTGACGTGCAAGGAACCCCCAAAGACGGTGACCAATTTTATTTAAAAATAAATGAAAACAATGCTTTAAATATGAAGGTTTTAATTTCTGATGGCAATAAATTTGCAGCTGCAGGCCTTCATACGTCAGAAGCCAGTGAGAACAACTCTGGAAATTCAGATTTAAAAATTGGCTATTTTAATGAAACTTTTAGTACTGATAATTCAAATCTGGAAAATTTATTCTCAGAAAGTCGCAATGCCGCCAATCCAATACGATTTAATTCCACTGGTGCCTTAGGCGTCATCAAAAACGTTGATAGCGTTGANGACATGACAATCTTGAGATCACAAGCAAGCTTGCGAATATTCACCGATATTACAAAACTCAGCGCATCGGATCAGCTAACCTTAGAGCTTGGAAACAATAATTATCAATTTAATATAAGTTCTGTATTTTCAAGCTTGGGATCTACTAATGACCTCGCTGAAATTTTGAACGAAGGGGCAATACTTTCGAACGGGTCATCAAAATCCTTTAGTGATCTTGGTCTCCATGCTGTGGCTTCGGGTACAAGTTTTTTAATTTCTTCCGCNTCGCAGTTAAATAATTCAGATTTTGATGAGTTGAAGTCCGGTTCTTTAGGTGCCACCGCAGGTATGCTTGTTCCGCAAGACGTTGGGAAATCAAGTATGGGTGTTTTTACCAGAGAGGGAATACAAATCTCTGGTGAAATTTTGAGTCAAGATGAAGTTATAGAGCTCATCACAACTGAAAACGGATTTTCTCGTGAAGCGGTTTACCGTGCCAATTATATTCCAACTGTGTCTAATGTTGGGTTTGCTGGGGTTAATGTTGATAGAAAAACTACAAGCGGGTTGGATNTTGTATCATTATCTGGCGCAGGATTTGATGATGGCGTTAATAACAATGTCTCTGTCTATGTGGCTAATTCTTTTCCATCAACCAGAACCCAATTAACTGCGCCTATTTCAGTTTCAACGGGAAATGGCCACAACACTAATGTGGTGTTTGAAAGCGGTATGATGGCTGGGCATATTGCAGCACATTTATCCACTGAGCTGGCGGATTTGGGAATTGGAGCTGCTGCATCAAACTTGCTTGAGCTTTCTGGCATTGCAGANGGTCTCTTAGAATTTGAATTATTTGGAAATAATACAGACGGAAAACAAATTAGTGTGACTATAGCCAACTCTTCAAACGTTGGATTGGTTAACCAGATAAATTCATTTTCAGAGGCGACTGGGGTTAGAGCTTATTTGAGTGGTGACACTGGTATCGTGCTTGAGCACCTAGATGCGGGGGACATTACCCTTAAAAATGTAAATTTAGCGAATGGCAGTCCGATAGCAGTAAATCAATTAGACCAATTTGGCGAAAGAATGCTGACAACGTCAAAGTCCTTGGCTGATGGCGAGCATCTGGTGATTGGTGGGAATGTGCATTTGAAAAGCACGTCGGACTTTACTGTTGGATACAATGGTAACAATATGAGCAGCNCTAATTCAGCGTTTGAAATGGGCTTCTCTAATAAAGTATTTGACCTTAAAAATGATCACACTGATATCGATTTTTATGCAAATTATAATTTAGACGGTAACTATGCCGACGCCAAAAATATCAATGCTGTGTCATCCGCATCGAAATATAGCGTAACTTTATCTGATCCTGTTTCTGGAAATCTGGTTAGTAGCTTCCGTCCTCAGACGGCTGACGATTTTTCAAAAAATGTAATTTCAAACCAGCTCGCTACGGATTTGCGCGATNAAGCCACTTCAACTATTTTTTATGGTGATATATTCGGCCTTAGTGATGGGTTCCCGAGTGATGGATCAAAAATAGAATTTTCTCTTGGTGAGCAAAAATATACAGCGACTTTAAATATAGACGAAAAAATTCAAGTTCAGGGACTAAACGTTAAGGTTGGAACAAAAACATTGTCTGGTTCTGAGGCCATATCAGCACTTGTAGCTGGTTCGAGTTTCTCATTGACTGGCCCAGAGGAAGACAGACTAGAAATTAATTTTGAGGCGACTGGAGATGGACTTCGCTTAAATGCCATAGCGAATAATGGTGTGGTAAGTGGCCATGGCCTTTCGTTTGCGACCACTAATACAAGCCAAGTCGCCAGTGATTTCCACATCTCGAATGCATCTAAAACTGAAATCTATTCTAAATACTTCTCTCAAGCTAATGCCAGCAATAGTGAAGTATTTGCCGTAATGGTTGGTACCACTGAGTATAAAATTTCTTTNGATACGACTGATAATTCAATTTCAGTAAAATCCCCTGGAACGTTACCTTCATGGATGTCATTATCGACTGAAGCTGATGATAGTGATGAGACACAAATACGCATGAAAATAGCCGTTGATTATGGTGTGGCTAGAGATACTAACATTCGTTTGAAATCAAACTCGATCTCGTCAAACTATGGCATCTCAACCGTATCGGCGCAGTTATCTGTCATTAACGGCGGGTTAAGAATTTNCAATGTTGCAGATCAGCGAGTGAAATCTAGCGTGGCAGTTAACTCGCTAGCTACTGAAGTTTTGTCGATAGATGGTATGCGTGGAGAGGATCTTATTTTTATTTCACAAGGGGATCGCAACCCGAGTGCTGTCGGTAGAGTTTTCACGACNNCGGAAAAGGCGCTGCGTGAATATTCAATGACAGTCAACACTGCAGATCCAAGTAGGTTGGATATTTACGACTTGCCATCAGGACACATCGTCGGCACAAGATCTATTGTTAATGATAATAGTACTTTCTTTCAGGGGCTCTCGCTTGAACTTGAGGGCGCTCCCGCCGCTGGTGACACATTTAAAATTTTAGTCTCAGGCAAAAATGCAGATGATGCCAATAATTTAAACAATATGTTAGATACGTCGTTATTAAATAGAGAAAATGGCGTGGGTGGTTACTCGGACACGTTTGGTAAAATTATCTCGAACACAGGAGCGGAAATTCAGGCTAATCAACAAACTCTGGAAACTACGGATGCCGCCTACCAGATGGCTTTAGATAACAAGAATGAATTGACTGGTGTGGATTTAGACACTGAAGCGGCGCGCTTGATGGAGCAGCAGCAGGCATATCAAGCACTTGCCCGAGTGCTTACTACTGCTCGTGAATTACTAGACACCTTATTGCGATCAATGTAGCGGGAGTTAGCTAATATGACGATATCTACTTCTGGATTTTATCAAAAAAACATAGATCTTTTTTCTCGGCTAAACAATGACGTTGGTGATATTCAAGTTCAAGTAAGCACTGGAAAAAAGTCTTTATCATTAAAGCATGACGTTCAGGATATATCTCTATTAAATGCTTCGGAAGAGCATAAAGTGGAGATCACTCAGTTCAACAGTAATGCAGAACGGATAGTTTCTGATCTTGAACGAATTGATATTAGTTTTGAACAGTTGCAAAATGCTTCTGTTCGTCTGAAAGAGATGCATATTGAGAGCTCAAACGGTTTTCTAACCGCCGAGGAACGGAAATTGTTTCAAGTTGAAATTGAGGGGATTAAACGAGAAATTTTGAGTATTGCAAATGGGCGCGACGCTCTTGGAAATGGGTATTTTTCTGGTACCTCCACGGATATTGAGCNCTTTAAAATAAATAACTCTGGCCAAGTTAATTACCATGGATCTGCAGTTGAAAAAACTTTAAAAATTTCACGTGATCATGATTTGAGACAAAATTTTTCTGGTACCGAAGTTTTCCTATCGGCCGGAACAGCTAATGATAAATTTTCTGTTTTTGAAGCTATTGATGAGTTTTCTCAAAGTTTAGATCATGAAATTGCATCGGGAATTTCTTCCAATTTGTTTTCTAAAGGTGCTTCTGTAGACATTGTTTTTCCCAATTCGGGACAAGTGAATGCATACAAGTTTGATCTTTTAGCTGATGGGATCGTTTATAATATTGATGCAAAGGTTTACGGAAACGATTTTAATGGGCTGGTGACAGCAATAAATAGTCAAATACCTTCTTCAAAGGTATCTGCGTCATTATCTTCTGATAGTAAAATTACACTTTCAGGAACTGTTTCTGATCTGCAAATTAGAAACTTTTCAACTGATTTACCCAGATCAATGAATCAATCAGTAGGGATTCAAAAGATAGTAGGGTCAAATATCAATGACGAAATACTTTTGCCAAGCTCGTTATCAAACCAGGCCATTCAAAATAGGTTACACAATGTGTTTGAGCATTTTATTTCAATGCGTACAGAGCTGGGAGTGGCTTCAAGCACAGCCCAAAAGTTTGTTGATAGCACACAAAATACTTTAGTTGATTTGAATGAAGACATTTCTAAAATTGAAGATGCAGATATGGCTGAGTTACTTACTAAGCTACAAAAGTTGTTGACAAACAANGAAGCGGCACAGGCTACTTTTTCTCGCTTGAGCAGTAAGAATTTATTCGACTTTTTGGGATAGATTTTCAAAAAGGCTCTTCGTTTATAAAAAAGAGTTAAGTAGGTAATAAAAGTTTTGGTACAAAAATTGCTTTTAATTATTAGCAAGCACAGGAGCCTCAGAGATGTTTTCGATTATCAAGTCCGGAATGGATACTGCGTTACATGAACTGTCGATGATTTCGAATAATATTTCTAATGCAAATTCCACAGGTTTTAAAAAAAGTTCTGTCGCGTTTTCGGAATTTTATAATGGCAGGACGGCAGAAGGGGTGGATAGTGCTCTTGTAGGTCTGGGAGCTAATTCTGAAGACGCAAGGCGCAGTGATGCACAGGGTGCATTGGTAGAAATGGGCGGTGCTTTAGACACTGCTATTGTTGGTAATGGCTATTTTATGACTCAGCATCCTGATCAAGTCGGTTTNTCAGTGACACGAAACGGTGCGTTTTCGCTCGATTCTGATGGTTTCTTGGTTTCACAGGACGGGGACTTTGTTCTTGGAATGACGGCTGTGGAAGGTGAGTTCGTAGGTGTCGGCCCAGATCCTACGGTATTGCAGCGAATTCAGATCCCAATTAATGAATCTGTGGATCCACTGTCTCGCATTAGCATCGAAAATAACGGTAATATTCTGGCTGCTTTTGGGAAAGGTGAAGATCGTCCGGTAGCAACTATCCCACTTTCGATTTTTTCAAATCCGAATGGTTTGAAACAACTAGGTAGTGGTAAATACGCGCCTACAGATCTCTCAGGTAAATTGTTTGTCGGCAATCCAAACTCAGCAGGTTTTGGTAATTTAGAGACCGGCTATGTTGAGGGATCGAATGTAGACATTACCACTGAGATGACGAACATGATCCGTGCGCAACAACAGTTTAATGGAGCAGCAAGGATTATGCAGACTAACTCTGACATGATAGAGAAAATGACCCGATAGGAGTAGCCTTTTGGGGGATTGATACTTTCGTTGAACATACGAATATTAGCTTTTGAAGCCTGTATTGTTGGACGTTCGCTAGAGGATAAAGAATTTGGCAAAATGTCGTGAATGTTCTGTTTCAATGGGTTATGCTGAAAGTCAGGCTGCTCTGCAGTATAATGGCTTATGTATTACTTGCCATGTGAAGGAACGCGTTCAAACAAAAATAATAACGGCAAAAGATCCAGCATTATCTTCAACGCAAAGGTCTACTGAAAATGTATTTAGTAAATTTCAGGATATGTTGGTTACGACGGAAAGTAGCATAAACCTCAGGATAAAAGCCCGGTATGGGATAGTAACCACTGATTTTCACTATAAATTCAAAACAATACCATTCACGCAGCGTGCGTGGAATTTCTTGAGAAAAAAATCAGAAAAAAAATCTGATTTTCTTCAACAAGCAATCGAAATGGCTATGTTAGAGCTGAAAGCGAAGGCAATTAGACTAGATGCTAATGCTATAATTGGTCTTAGTGTGGACTACATAGTTCTCGGCGATCTTAAAAAAAACGGATTAATTGTTTCGTTAGTAGGTACATGCATTAAGATTTGATACATGCTTATTTTAGAGAAGCTGTTCTATGGTGGCTAACAGATGCCGAGGCGCTACTTGNAGAGGCANAGCAAGAACGACGCACAGCCGTGGAGCCTCTTTACGATGAGGTGGCAGAATGGCTCAGCTCAACTAAAAAGATGGAAACCTGCATGCGAGAAATTATGCAACAGGTAGCCTTTATCGATGAGGCAACGTCAGCCGCCGCTATGACACCACTTATTCAGCATCGCATCCGAGGCGCGTTGAATGCGGCAGGCTTTGAAAGCACAGGGTAATCCCCCCTAAAATTAGTGGTGTTCAAAAGTAGAATTTTCTCGGCAAGATATCTGAGGAGATTTTTGATGAAGACAGCACGATTTAGCGACGCACAGATCATGGGTATTTTGAGGCAGGCGGAGAGCGGTGTTNCGGTCTCTGAACTTTGCCGCGAGCATGGCATGAGCAGCGCCAGCTTTTATAAATGGCGTTCGAGGTATGGCGGGATGGATGCGTCGATGGTGTCGGAGATGAAGGCCATGGCAGACGAGAACCGTCGNCTGAAGCGGATGTATGCCGAGATGAGCATGCAGAATGATTTGCTGAAGGAAGCCCTCGGAAAAAAGCGGTAAGGCCATCTCAGCGACGCGAGATGGCTATGATTGCGGTCAAGACCAGGGCGGTCAGCATCGCGCTGGCCTGCCGTACCTTCGAGATCAGTGAGACTTGCTACCGCTATGAACGGNGGCTCAGCGATGAGAATGCCGAGATCGCAGATTGGCTGGAACGGCTGACGGCCAATCGTAAGACGTGGGGCTTTGGCTTATGTTTTTTGTATCTGCGTAACGTCAAAGGCTTTGAGTGGAACCACAAGCGTGTGTACCGTATCTACTGCGAGTTGGAGCTCAACTTGCGCATCAGGCCCAGAAAGCGGCTGCAACGGCCCAAGCCGGATGCGTTAGCGGTGCCAGAGGCCCTTAATCAGACTTGGTCAATGGACTTCATGCAAGACCAGCTTGCGGATGGGCGAAAGTTCCGCACCCTCAATGTGTTGGACGACTTCAATCGTGAAGGGCTGGGTATCGAAGTGGACTTTTCCCTGCCTGCTGTACGCGTTGTGCGTAGTCTGAACCGGATTATTGAGTGGCGTGGGGCACCAAAGCTGATCGTTGATAACGGTCCAGAATACATCAGTGGCTTACTGATGCGATGGGCCGAGAAGCGTGGCATCAGCATCGCATACATCCAGCCGGGCAAGCCGCAACAGAACGCCTACATCGATCGCTACAATCGCACGGTACGGCACGAATGGCTGGACCAGAACATCTTTGAAACCATCGAGGAGGCTCAAGACCAAGCGACCGAATGGCTCTGGACTTACAATAACGACAGACCCAATATGGCGATAGGCGGCATCACACCCGCTATGAAACTGAAAATGGCCGCGTAATTCTACAGGCGGACCCCATTAAAAATGGGGGGATTAC
>JGI26079J46598_1001123_pt1 | contig 10861 bp, 1 predicted proteins | sample SaaInl59LU_5_DNA_FD_46598 | JGI IMG/M metagenome (IMG submission 46598) | reverse complement strand
TCGTAGCAGAGGTAGACTGAGCTGGGCTGGTTGCCTACATAGTGATAAGGCTTGGCCTTATCCTGGAGCTTAGCTGATGTGGCTGCTAAAGCTCCTGCATCTGCTCTCTGTGCAGGGTCCTGCCAGACATAGCACCGTGCCCAGAAGGGTCTGAGCTGAGTATAGTCATAGTGCTTGCCTGTGTATCTGTGGTGAGGTGTATCCATGTGAATGTGCCTGTTTGGCATGACATTCAAGATGGTGTTGATGGAGTGGAGGGCTGCTAGAGGCCATGAACCGAGTGGGGCATCGTAGGTGCGCATGATGGTGTTCATGACCTTCTGCATGTCCCTCCAGAGGACCTCAATCTGTGCCTGGAACTCATGCATATAGGGTGGTCCTGGCTCATGCCTAATGCTGTACTGTCTGAGGAGGGCAGTCATCTCCACAGATGTGTACTCATTGGCATTGTCTGTATGGAAGGTGATGCTGGTAGGGTGGTAGTNATGGGACCTGATGTCATCGAGCACTTCCTGGAGGTGAATGTGCTGCCCTCCCTTAGTGCTGGAAGAGAAGGCAAATGCCTTTTTAGTGACTGGGCACTTAAAGGCACTGATGTAGAGTGACTCATCAAAGCCCGGGGGCCTGCAGGGACCCCATATGTCTGCAAAGATGTGCTGGAATGGCTGAGAGTCTGCCCACTTAATGGGTTTGACAGTAGGGGGCAATGACTGTGGAGGTGGTCTGTCAAACAGGTTAAAGGGGCCTGGCCTTTTGGCATTCTCTTCGAAGCAGTGGGCACAACCAGCTAGGTCAAGTAGTGTGCTGAGTGTCCTGGTGGACAGTCTGTAGCCTGGGACTGGCATACGGTGGCCCTGGGACATGAGGTGGCTGATGTATCCGGAGGAGTAATGACCAAGGCAGGCATGGAGGTACTGGTGAGGGTCCATGCGGGGTCTGGTGGTGGCATCCTTGAACANTACTANTGTATCAAAGGGTGCACCATCAATGAAGACTCTGTCTGCTCCGCCCTCCTCACCTGCATCTGTCAGGTTGTGGGGGGCATATGTGCCAGCTCTGGGGCGGGAGAAGAAGTGTGGCGTGCCTGCTGGGATATAGGCAATCTCCTGGAAGTGGTAGGTGAGNGGCCACCAGGCTGCTGTCTCTGACTTTCTGAGGACCACCGTGAAAGAGGTGTTATTGGGGTCCTTCCAGAAGTCCTGGAGCATCTTCATCAACATCCTATGGATGATGGTGTTGATGAAGGGGGGGTTAGCCCAAAAGGACTTACCACACCAGGTGTGGTTCTCTGCTGGGTCACTGAGTGAGTAGTACTCCTGGCACTGGGTGTTCCCTCTGGGGTAAGGGATGCCATCTGTGTAGAGGTCAACCTGGCAGATGCCATGGGGGCTGTGTATCGCCAGTTTCCTATAGGCTGACCTGCGAACCATCCAGTCTACTGTGCCCATGTCAGCGAGCTNTGACTGTGGGGGCTGGAGCATGGGGGCACGCTGGGATATGGAGTGTGCTGAGCGTGTGGCAGGTGCCCAGCTGCATGGGTGGATGATGTAGTCTCTGCCTGTGTCCTGNAGCTGGACATGGGTGCTGCCTCTGGGCCAGACAAGGGAGATGAAGTCTGGTGAGAGGAACTGCTGTCTGATCATCTGCCTGACTGATAAGAGGTTAGGGGCCTGAGGGTCATAGTAAGTGTTAGGGAAGGACATAGTAGTCCAGGACCCATCATGGCGCCTGAAGTCAATGGCAGCTGTACCCATGCCTGCTGGGGTGTAGTTAGGGGAAGAGGCTGTGAGGACGGTGACTGTGGAAGGCCATAAGGTGGTGAAGTAGGTTTTGTTGTTCAGNAGGCAGTGAGAGGCCCCTGAATCAACAAGAAGGTCACTGGTGGGAGGTGTGTTGCTGCTGATGAATGCANCTGGGTCCCTCTCGGTGAANTATGGGCCACTGTGACTGCAGCTGTTCCCTGTCCCTGTACTGCTGCTGGTGCAGGGGGGTGCANTTCAATGNTGGGGGTAGTCCAGTTGATGGTCATTAAATGCATCATACTGGTCTGTGTCCACATGTAGCTGGTGCTGCTCATAGTACTGGTCCAGGAACTGCTCAGTAGACTGGATGTGAGCCGGGGTGGCCGGCACATGGGTGTGGGCAGTGTGCAAGTGCATGCCACAGAAGGTCTCAGGCGTGTTGGGAGGATGTACAGGGGTGGGAGGCTGATTGGGGAAAGAGAAGCCCTCTGATAGAGCTGCCCAGTCTGGTGATGGGGCAGGCTGAGGGGTGGGGGCTGATTGCTGAGATGCTGCCCACCTGAAGATGTCAATCAGGTTCTGTGGTGTGGCACTGGTGCCTCCTGTGGCTGGCACTGGTGGTGCTGTGGCCTGTACCGGTGTAACTGTGGCGTGTACTGGAGAAGCTGTGGCCGGTATTGGTGAGGCTGTGGCTGCATGCACATGCTCAAAGGTACTGTACTCCTCATCTGATTCCTCAAAGTCAGCCCAACGGGGGGTCTGGCTGGGTGGTGCAGGCTGAGGCTGTATGGCAGGGTACTGCTGTGTGGTTGCATTCCTGTCAAGCAACCACTGTGTGTGTTCCCTGGATAAGACAGTACCGTCTGGGTCAGTGTCAGTGTCACCGACCTGGTCAGCCTGTGGTGGTGGGGGGGTCAGTGTTCCCTCCTCAATGTGCTGGCTGACCCACTTCCACCTCCATTGTGCCATGGATGTGTGGAGCTGTGGGGAGGGTGCTGGTGGCATCTGTGTGGCCTGGGGTTGGCTAGAGGCCAGTGGGGATGGAGTGGCAGCCTCTGTGGTGGTTGTGCCATCGGTGGCTAGGTGCTGTGGCTCTGGCTGAAGCTGACCGAAACAACCGTCTGGGGAGGCCGTGAGGTGTGTGGCTGGCCATCCAGTGGTATCCATCGGCACTGCTGGCTGTATGGTCGTGGGGAACATTGTGGGGTTTGGGATGGTGTTGAGGGATTCCAATGCTGACAGGCATGGCATGGTGCTACTGGCCGAAGGAAGCCTGTGAGTGGGAAATGGTGGTGGGGGAGGGTGAGCAGCCTGCACTGGGTCCTGCGGGGTCCCCGGGGCAGCCTCTGACTGCTGTGCAGGGAGGCTGCTGTCGGCTGTGTCACCACCAGTCAGGGTGGGTGGGTGACACTGGTCTGCTGCAGCTGCACCACCAGAGTGCTGTGCCTGGTGGTGCACTCCTGATGCATGGGCTGTGTCACCACCAGTTAGGGTGGGTGGGTGACACTGTGGTGCTGCAGCTGCACCACCAGAGTGAGGTGCCTGGTGGTGCTGTCCTGATGCATGAGCTGTGTCACCACCAGTTAGGGTGGGTGGGTGACACTGTGGTGCTGCAGCTGCACCACCAGAGTGAGGTGCCTGGTGGTGCTGTCCTGATGCATGAGCTGTGTCACCACCAGTTAGGGTGGGTGGGTGACACTGTGATGGTAGGCAGTCTGCTGTGGCATCAAGGCTGTGGCTCTGTGGGCGAGGCTGTGCTGTCTGTGTGTCACCACTGGGCGGTGGTAATATCTGAGCCTGCTGCTGAGCCTGTGGATCACCACCGTGTGGTGGCTGTGGGTGGCAATGCTGCTGTAATGGCTGTGGGTCATCATCATGTGGTGATGCTGGCCGGCACTGGGGCTGAGCTGGCTCACTGTTGCCACCTGCCTGAGGTGGACTGTACTGGCTGCTGAAGATGGCATAGCCAGTCTGAAATATCACGATGATAAGTGCAATCATGATGGTAATGGATGCATATGCAATGCTCCGTGTTGCCCGCAAGGGGGTGCCAGAGTGCTGCCAGAGTGCAGTGAGCATGATGCATATGAGTGATGATGCATATGCTACTGCATGGAAGGCTGCAAGGAGGAGGATGGCACCAGTCCCATATCCACTCGGAGTACCCAGGCCCATAGTGATGGTGGCCTCAGCCTCCAACGGTCCAGCTGCTGTAGTAGGAGTAGGCGGTGATGAGGATGGTGTGGGAGCTGCCGTTGGGGTGGGGCTGGGTGGTGGAGAGGAGATGGTGAGGGGGTTGGTCTGAGCGGGGGTCTCGGCGGAGTGTACCCAGGTGGTCTGGGACTCTGTGGTGGAGGTGGAGGGGAGTGGAGTGGGGTCTGTCTGGGTATACACCGATGGGGTGAGGTGCGCCTGCCTTCTCTGCTGCTTGGCCAGTTTCTGGCGGCGCTTCTTGCGCTGCTTGGCCGTAGAGAGGTCTGAGGGGGAGGAGGAGGGCAGCTGGTCTGTAGCGGGGGTGGAGGGACAGTCAGTGTTGAAAGTGTAAAAGCGTGGCCCTGGTTGCCAGGCCGTGGCTGCTGGGGTGGCTGACTGTGCTGCTGCCTGTTGGGTGGTGATGGTGAAGACTGGCATGGAGGGGGGGTGAAGAGCAGGGAGGGTGTGGGCGAGGGGTGATGAGAGTGGGAGGGTGCACCGGGGGAAAGGGAGGAAGTGCTCTGCGAAGGCTGAGTAGTCTGGCTCATCCTCCGGTAGGTCATCCTGAGTCTCACTCTGATGCTCATAATCCGACAAGCAGCTGAAGGGGTTAGGGGAGAAGATAGACATGCTGGGGGTGTCTGTGGCAGGCTTCCAGGTGAGCTTAGGGCTCGGCTTGTGGAACCCTGTAGGGGGGTCCTGAAAGGCGGGGGGACCGTGCTGGAAAGCTGGGAAGTCCCCCTCTGACATCATGGCTGACAGTGTGGTGGCATGGACTGGGGGATCATGTGTGTGCTGGTGGCTGCTGTCCATGGCACTGGGTTGGGCGGCTCCGACGGTGGTTGCTGCAGAGGGCTGCTGCTGGCCCGCTAGGGAGTGGTGTGGCTGCTGCTGATGTGTCTGGGATGTGATCTGCTGCGGTTGGGGGGGTACTGATGGGGTGCAGAAGGCACTGGGCTGAGCAGGGGCTGATTGCACAAACATGGTGCCTGGGGCTGTCTGTACAGGTGGCTGTGCCTGTGTCTGCTGAAGGGATGTCTGTGGGGCGCAGAAGGCACTGGGCTGGGCAGGGGCTGATTGCACAAACATGGTGCCTGGGGCTGTCTGTACAGGTGGCTGTGCCTGTGTCTGCTGAGGGGATGGCTGTGGGGCAGTGGCCTGCTGTGTCAGCTGTTGGGCAACCAATGCTGACAGCTGTGTCACCTGGCTGGATAGGGCACTGATATCCTGCTGACTGGCACGTGGTGGCTGCCGTGGTGCTGGTGGCTGCAGTGTGGCCGTAGTGAGAGTGGCCTGTGCCCTAGCAGGTGGGATTGTGGGGGGGATGACTGATGCATTATGCATTGAGGTAGTGGCTCTGGCTTTGAGCCAGGTGTCAGCCCTGTCAGAGATGCTGCAGGGGCAGCCAGCTCGGCCGGTGGAGTGGTGTACTGACGTGCCCCGGACGGCGTAGCAGGTACGGCAGGGGTGTAGGGTGGAGCCTGAGCCTGGGGTGGGGGTGAAGGTGAAGCCTGACCAGGTACCCTGAAGGATGGTGTCCTGGTTCTGCCTGCCTGTCTGTCTGTGCCGTGCAGCTGTTAGCTCTTTGAGCTGCTGCTCAAAGGCCATGACATCCTCCCGGGAGGCATCTCTCCGGGGGGAGGGGGTGCGCCGGCGGTCGGAGCTGCGGCTGGGTGGTGGGGTAACACGTGCTGGGGCTGCAGGCATCTGGCCCCTGTTGGGGTTGGCTGCCCGGTTACTGCCGGTGGCAGTGTGTGGGCGTGTGGCAGGCTGTGGTGCTGCAGGGGCTGTGGTGAGGGAGTTGGCTCTGGCAGCACTGCCAGGGCGCACGTAGCTGGAGTGGGACCTGCCCACTGTGTACCACCTCTGCTGCACTGCAGTGTAGAGCGCCCTGACACCCTGTGCCCCTGTGGCTGGGTCAACATAACCCTGGCCTGTCCTGGTGTGGCTGGATCTGAACTGGGTGATGATGCTGTGGTACAGGGGGGTCTCAAAGACCTGTGGGGCATCCTTCTCTGAGTCTTTGAGCATCTCAAATAGCAGAGATTGCTCATCGAGCTCAGAGAAGGTGGGGCACTGCCTGCGGTGTGTCATGACATGTTGCCTGAACTGGGTCAGGGTGTCTGCAGGGTCTGCTGATTCTGTGATCCTAAGGGCCCTAGCAGCCTCTAAGGCAGAATCATCTGACAGTGGGGGGAGGAGGGAGATCTCTGCTCTGAGGTGCAGTAGGAGGTACCTGCCATCTGCCTGAGCTGCTCTGTCCTGGGTGCAGAGGTTCCTGAGGAACTGCCTGGTCCTGCCGTCGGCCACCTTGTGCAGTACGGTGGCCAGCAGGTTGTTGCAGATGCCGTCGTAGGGGTCAGTCTCCAGTCTGTGATCCAGATTGAGCAGGGCTGGGGCGTGCCCTGCTCGAGTGGCGGTGAAGGCAGAGTCCAGGGCGGTCAAGAAGTCACTGAAAATAATGTCTCCACCAGGTGCCAAGAAATTGAGGGTGAGGATCTTGGGGTGCAAGCTGGTTGGCAGGTCGGTGTTGTCAAGGTAGTGGGATCTGAGCAGCTGCATGAAGGACTGTGTGTCAGGAATAACCTGACGTGTGTGGGTAGGGGAGGTGGGATCCTCAGTGGAGGGGAGTGCTGTGTGGATGGTAGGGGGGAACGGTGTGCCGTTCATGAATTCCTGAACAGACACCTCCAACACATAGGTGTGCTGAAGGTGAATGTCGTAGGATTCTGTGGTGGAAGTGATAGTGGGAGTGGTGTGTCGGGGTGTAGTGGTGGTGGCTGCTGCCGTCTCAGCTCGAGCAGCAGCAGCCTCACAAGATGCCCGCAGGGTTGGCATTGTGCCAAGGAGGTCGAATATCGCCTTGATGTCGTCCTTGATGGCGTTGATGTTGGGCGAATCTCGTTCCAATTTGTCAACCCGTTCTGCCAGTGAACGGGTGACTTCCACAGTACGGGTAGACGTGTTGATGGCGGTAGCTAGTCGCGATGATGTTTCCACATTTTGCTGCAAAAGTGCATTGAAGCTTTGTATAACATCGGAAAGTGTTGCTGTGGGTGCCAAGGGGGGGAACTCGGTGAAAAGGATCCTTCTAGTCGAAGAGCGAGTTAATCCTTGGATGGTGGTAGCGTCTGTGACGCCGGTGTGGTTAGATGGTGGGGTAGTGTCCATTCTCGTTCAAAAGTAAAGGTGAAGACCTCCAAGTTGACGATCAATGTTGGCCAAGACGGTGCCCACGAGTGGAGATGTCCAAAATATCGGAAATTTCGGTAAATTTAAAAAATGATCCAGCGCTTCCGCAGGATTGCTTCGTTGTGTACCTAAACTAAAGGCGTCCCCAAAGTCAGATGCGCAATACGAAGTATAGTAGTAAAATCAACCAATCATGTCGGTCTTGTCGAAGTGGGGCGTGTCGAGCTGAAGTAATGTCCCATAGTAGTGATAGAATTTGGTAACGAAAGCGAAAATTGGTTAGGAAAGCCGAGCGAAAAGATCACCGAAGAATGGAGCCATAAAAGGGTCGGCCGAAAAATTAGTCGGAAATTCGCGTCGCTTGGCGGGTCAGAAAAATGGCAGTGGTGCGTGGTCGTGGCCCATAACCTGAAGAAGATAGCAAAGTAGCGCTGTCTCGGGCTGACTATACAATATATATATGTGCATAAGGTACTGCAGAATATGTATGAAAAACAGTCTGTAAGTCTCACAGTATCGAACAGTAACGGGGCAACGGGAGCACTGCTGAAAAGCCTTACGGGGCAGTCAGCAGTGTCATCCCGAAAGTCTGTCACTAGTACGTGTCGCACGTCGAGAGATGTCTATCAGATCGGAAATCGCAGAACGGGCTATGGTGTACGAACTACGGACTACTGTATCGCGGTGCAGTCGACTGTGTCATCACGGCTACTGTATGCGTATGCGTACTACGATAGTCTGTGTGATAGTCCGAACCCCATGACACCACCACATCACGTGGACGTGTGGGGTGTGCTAGTGCAGGCAAATAATAGCAATATAACTCATGACATCAGGAGGCAAGCTATATCTAGTGAAGCAAGCTGTAGTCATGTGAAACGAGCCAATGTGTTGGTGAAGTAGTTGTCCATAATATATAAGAGAGCCATAACCATAAGTAACCAGTCCAGTATAACCAGTAAGTATAACCAGTAGGTATAACCAGTCCAGTAGTATAAGATAGTGGCGTTGTTGTCAAAGTAGTTGATGAACTGAGATGAGATGATGCGGTGACAGAACCTCTACTTGGTGCCTCCGGGTCATCAGAAATAGACATGCTCGCAGAGGCCCACCTTCCCTCGCCTCGGGTCACCCTATCAGGTTCTGCCTCCGAAGAGATGCAAGGATGAGCTGGTCCTGAGCCTGCTGTTTCTGTAGCTGTTGTTCTGAGGTTCTGAGTTTCTGAGCTGCTGCTGACTGAAGCTGTTCTTTAAGCTTAACTGCTCTATCCCCTATGTCTAAGAGTCTGGCAGTGAACTTATCTATAATGGGGACTCCGTGTTTGGTGGTGGGAAGGGACTTGGTGAAAATGTCAGCAGGATTCTCATCTGTGGGAATCCATACTGGGCGGAAGAGTTTCAGAGGACCTTGACACCACTGTCTGACAGCATGATAACGAACTGACACATGCTTAAGCTTAGTGGACAGAGCTCTTTGTCCAACAATGTGCTGGACAGCAGAGTTGTCTACATTAATAGTGATCAGGTCAGTGATTTCAAAGTACTCTGAGACTGTGTTATAGATGGCCAGGGCAGAAGTACAAGCCTCAGACATGGCTATATACTCTGCCTCGGTGGAGTGGAGTGCAGTGCATGACTTCTGTTTCTTTGACCACCAGTCAATGAGCATGCCGTGGAAGTAAAGGCAGTACCCGGAGACTGAATTGCGAGTGGCTGTATCACTGGCATGGTCAGAGTCACAGTAGACATTGAACTGCGGCTGGGTAGGGTCATGTGTGAAGGAAAGTGTGTACTGTCTGGTGGAGTATAGGTAGTGGAGGATCCGTTTGGCAGCAGTGAGTGCCTCAACGGTGGGCTGGTGACAGAACTGTGCCAGATAGGTGACGTGGTAGTATATGTCAGGTCTGACTGTTCTGGTTAACCAGAGAAGGGAGTAGATGAGTGACCGGAGGGGTGTCTGGATGGAGGTGTCAATGGAGTCTGCTGTCGGAATAGGCAGGGATAGGCCCTCTGACATAGGAGAGCGAGGGGCCTGCTTAGCCGTGTCGATGTGGAATCTGGTGCAGAGGTCGATGATGTATCTGTCATGACTGACATCGATCCTGACAGGGATGGTGGCACCGGTGGATGTGACTGCTGTGGTGACTGATATCTTCAGCTGAAGGAACTGCTGTAGGATACCTGAGTATGTGGCTGTGAAGGTGGTCATGAGAGTCGAGTGGAACATGGCTCTGACCCTCTCACAAGCAGTGGCCACTAGGAAGTCATCCACATAGATCTGGACCATGAGTTTCTCTCCCTGGACCTCACCAAGGTAGAGGCACTCGTCATAGGTGGACCTGATCAATGACGGGAATCTGTCAGTGATGAAGGCATGGGCAGTCTCGGCCCAGAGTCTGCCTGATGTGCGGTGACCATAGAGCGCCATCTTCATGTAGGCACCTATATATCCCTTAGGGTGTGTGTATCCCTTGGGGAATCTGATGAAGTACCGCTCATCCTCAGGGATAGGGGCCTGAAGGAAGGCCTGGGAGACATCATAGTGATATGGCATAAGCTGGTGGATAAGGCAGAGTGCCAGGAACAGCCTGAAAGTGGTGAGCTGTGGGGTTGGGGCAAAAGTCTCTGCCTCCTCATAGAAGGTTCTATCCATGTCTCCTCTGGTGGTACATCTGACCTTAAACTTGTCAACCTGACCGGAAGGCAGCTTTTTAAGCTTGAAGACAAGTTTGGTCGGTAGGACTGTGGCACCCTTTGGGAAGGATGTGACAGGGTCTGATCTGTCAGGGTGCAGGATGCCATCGATCTCTGCCTGGAGGGCCTCAAACCAGTGTCTCCTATTAGGTGAGACCTCTGCCTGGCTGATGGAGATGGGGTCAGGCTCGTCCATGAAGATGTCGTCTGGGAAGTCCTCTGGTGTGCTGTCTGCATCCCTTAAGGCTAGGAACATGGCCTTCAGGGCTGGGTCAAGTATGACTGCATCTGTGTCAGCATAGGCCGTGGAGTGGTCCAGTGAAGGATCAAAGAAGACCTGGTACCGGCGCTGGGCTGAGGTGTTATGGTCAACTGATACAATAATGGCAGGGTGGTACTTCTGCCTGTCTGGGGGTTTAGCTGAGCCCATAGCAAAGCAGGGGTAGTGAGGGTTTATGGACCCATGCTTTAGCTGATGGCGGAGGTAGCGGATGATAGTGGTGTAGTGCTCCGGGGACATCTGGAGGTAGTGGAGAAGCTTTACCCAAACTGGATGCTGTAGTGTGGCACACTGCACCTTGACATAGGCGAATGTCTCGGTGTCCTGCTTGGAGCAGGCAGTGTCCAGGATATCGGGAGATGTGAGGGCATTGGGTTTCCTAATTGGGTAGAGCTTCCTGGTGAAGACGGTGGCGGAGGCTGGGTCTGCAAGTGTTTCACCGCTGTTGTGCAGTGTCTTAGACATGAGGTCATAGTCCAGGGCAAATCTAGGCCTGCTGAGAGCCTTGAGCTTGCCCTTACTGGGATCGTAGCAGAGGTAGACTGAGCTGGGCTGGTTGCCTACATAGTGATAAGGCTTGGCCTTATCCTGGAGCTTAGCTGATGTGGCTGCTAAAGCTCCTGCATCTGCTCTCTGTGCAGGGTCCTGCCAGACATAGCACCGTGCCCAGAAGGGTCTGAGCTGAGTATAGTCATAGTGCTTGCCTGTGTATCTGTGGTGAGGTGTATCCATGTGAATGTGCCTGTTTGGCATGACATTCA
>JGI26079J46598_1001113_pt1 | contig 10887 bp, 8 predicted proteins | sample SaaInl59LU_5_DNA_FD_46598 | JGI IMG/M metagenome (IMG submission 46598) | reverse complement strand
GCCACTTCTGCAGTACAAATATACAGGTTTAGATTTATCTAATAATTTACTTGCTTTTTCTGGAAAATTAGTATCAAAATAATTTGCAAAAACAGCTGTTTTTATAAAACCCTGTTTAATTTCTTGTGGACTTCTAACATCCATTAATTGGATATTTTCTTTTGCCAATAGCATTTTTAATTCTTTAGTAGAAATTGTTTTTATGTCTTGTTGCTTATCACAATTTATAAAAAAGAAACTAACAAATAAAATGTAAAATAACTGCCTCATCATTTATTTTAATGTAGATGGACAAACAGCATCTGTTCTTTCTATATCAGTATTTTTGATAGCAGCAAAACCTCCTGCAATATCTACAACATTATGAAAGCCTCTTGCTTTTAAAATGGAAGCTGCAATAACAGATCTATAACCACCTGCACAATGTATATAAAAATTGTCTGATTTAGGAAATTTTTCAATGTAATCATTTAAATAATCTAGAGGTGTGTTTTCTGCTACTTTTATATGTTCACTATCATATTCTCCAGGTTTTCTAACATCAAAAACAGGTTGTTTATGAGCTATTTTCTGTTGTAAGGTTGCTGCTGAAATTGAATCTATACTATCAATTTCTTTGTTTGCTTTTTTCCAAGAATCGAAACTTCCATCTAAATAACCTAAAACGTTATCAAAACCAACTCTAGATAATCTTATAATGGTATCTTCTTCTTTTCCAACAGGAGCTATTAATAAAATAGGCTGTAAAATATCTTTTATTAAAGCACCAACCCAAGGTGCAAATCCACCATTAATTCCTATAAAAATAGATTGTGGTATAAAACCTTTTACAAATTCATCTTGATGACGAACGTCTAAAATTAAAGCATTGGTTTCGTTTGCAATCAACTCAAAATCTTTTACAGATAATGGTTTTGCGCTATTTTTAATAATGTCGTCTACATCTTTATAGCCTTCTTTATTTAACTTTACATTTAAAGGAAAATAAGCTGGTGGTGGTAATAAACCATCTGTAACTTCCTCTATAAACTCTTCTTTAGTCATGTCTGCTCTTAAGGCATAATTGGTTTTCTTTTGCTCTCCAATGGTACCAATCGTTTCTTTACTTAAATTTTTACCGCAAGCAGAACCTGCACCGTGAGCTGGATATACAATTACATCATCTTCTAATGGCATAATTTTGGTCTGTAAGCTTTCGTATAAAAAACCTGCTAAATCTTTTTCTGTAATNTCTCCTTTTTGTGCCAAGTCAGGGCGACCAACATCNCCTAAAAATAAAGTATCTCCACTAAAAAGGGCATGATTTTTACCTTCTTTATCTTTTAATAAGTANCAAGCACTTTCCATGGTATGACCTGGTGTATGCAAAACTTTTATCGTGATATCTCCAACTTTAAAAACTTGATTATCTTGGGCAGTAATTGCTTCGAAATTAGTTTTAGCTGTTGGTCCGTACACTATTTTAGCGCCTGTTTTTTCTGCTAGTGTTACATGTCCACTTACAAAATCTGCATGAAAATGTGTTTCGAAAATGTATTTAATTTTCGCATTATTTTCATTAGCTTTATCTATATAATCTTGTACTTCTCTTAATGGGTCTACAATAGCAACTTCACCATTACTTTCTATGTAATATGCTCCTTGTGCTAAACAACCTGTGTAAATTTGTTCTATAATCATAATATCCTTCTTTTACTAATCTTTTACTAAACAACAAAATAACGATAAAAAAATATTTTTTTTTGTAACATTTATTACCAAAAAAATTAATTGGCTTGATGGATGTATTTTGCGTATTTTTCTTGATGAGTTCTATCACCAGTTTTATAAAATTTTACTGCTTGATTAACCCTCATAAAGAAATGTTTGATATCTATAATATCTAAAATTCCACTTCTAAATAAATCGTCTCTTACAGGACCTTTAACACCGGCAAAATAGAAGTTAATATCTTTTTTTTGAAAAAACTTTACTCTTTCTTTTAGCATTTCTAAACCTGTACTATCTACTCTATTGATACTTTCTGCATCTAAAACAATTAATTTTAAGGCATTGCCTTTTTGGTCTATCATTTCATCTAAACGATCTCTAAAATAGTTAGAGTTGGCATAAAACAATTGTGCATCAAACCTAAAAACCAAAATATCTTTTTCTATAATAACTTCTTCAAATCTATTTTTATTTCTATAAAAATTAGAATCTGGCACCTTGCCTAACTCAGCCACATAAGGTCTAGAAGTTCTAAAAATTATTATGATTAATGATAAACCTACTCCGATAATTATACCATATTTAATTCCTAATAATAATGTTGCTAAAAAAGTAATTAACATTAACCAAAAATCTAAATTGTTGGCTTTCCATAAAAATTTTGCTTCTTTTATATTTACCAAACCAAATACTGCTACAATAATAATTGCTGCTAAAACCGATTTTGGTAAATGATAAAATAGTGGTGTTAAAAATAAGAGGGTTATCAAAACCATTACCACAGAAACTAAAGCTGCCATGCCTGTTTTTGCGCCACTTTCTTGATTGATTGCAGAGCGCGAAAAACTAGAAGTACTTGGATATGCCTTAAAAAAAGAACCTGCAATATTACTTAAACCCAAGGCAATTAATTCCTGATTGGGTCTTATTCTATATTCGTCTTGTTTGGCTTCTAATGATTTTGCAATAGAAATAGTTTCTAAATAACCTACCATTACTAAAGTTAATGCAATGGGTAATAGTTCTTTAATTTGTTCGAAATCTAAATCTGGTACACCAAAATTTGGCAAACCAGATGGAATGTCTTTTACAATAGAAACATCAGAAAAACTTTTCCCAAAAAATTTCATGATTACAATACCTATTACAACTACAATAAGTGCATTGGGTATTTTTTTGTTTATCTTTCTAAAAATGATGATGATAAGTGCAGATAAAAGACCAATTATTGTTGTATGATGATTGTAATTGCTTATTTGATACCAAATATCTTCTATGATTACTTGTAATTGATCACTTTGTACAAAATCTACCCCAAATAAATTTCTAAATTGATTAAACCCAATTATTAATGCTACTGCAGATGAGAAACCCGTAATTACAGGTTTTGATAAAAAATTAACTACAAAACCCAAACTAAAAACTCCCATTATAAACTGAATGGAACCTACCATTAGTGCTAATAAAATAGCGATAGAAATATAACTTTCTGAACCTGCTAGTGCTAAGGTAGAAACTCCTGTTGCCACAATTAAAGAATCCATAGCAACGGGCCCAATTGCTACTTGCCTAGAAGAACCAAAAACAGCATACATAATTTGGGGTACCAAAGCACAATACAAACCGTAAATGGGAGGCAAACCTGCTATTAACGCATAGGCAATACCTTGTGGAATTAAAATAATACCTACTGTGATACCAGCTACTAAATCTCCTTTAAATAAAGAGGTATTGTAGTTAGGCAACCACTCTAAAATTGGTATTATTTTTTTTATTTTCATATATCAAAACAACTCTCCTTGATTTCTTCCTTTTGATCTACCTAAATGTTTATAGGCTAACTCTGTAACTTCTCTTCCTCTTGGTGTACGCATTATAAAACCTTGTTGAATTAAAAAAGGTTCGTATACTTCTTCTATAGTTTCTGTATTTTCACTAACTGCTGTAGCAATTGTAGAAATACCTACAGGACCTCCTTTAAACTTATCTATAATAGTTGCCAATATTTTATTATCCATTTCATCTAAACCATGTGCATCTACATTTAAAGCTTTTAGAGCGTATTTTGCAATTTCTATAGTAATATTTCCATCGCCTTTTATTTGTGCAAAATCTCTAACTCTTCTTAACAATGCGTTGGCTATTCTTGGTGTTCCTCTACTTCTTCCTGCAATTTCAATTGCGCCTTCCATAGAAATAGGAACACCCAAAATATGAGCACTTCTTTGTATAATGGTGGTTAATAAATCTGTTTTATAATAATGTAAACGGCTGCTAATACCAAATCTTGCTCTCATAGGTGCTGTTAGCAAACCTGAACGTGTAGTTGCTCCAATTAAAGTGAAGGGTTCTAAATTAATTTGTACTGTTCTGGCATTTGGACCAGATTCTATCATTATATCAATTTTATAGTCTTCCATAGCAGAATACAAGTACTCTTCTACAATGGGGCTTAAACGATGTATTTCATCAATAAACAAAACATCTCTTTCATCTAAATTTGTAAGTAAACCTGCTAAATCACCTGGCTTGTCTAAAACGGGGCCAGAAGTAACTTTTATACCCACTTGTAGTTCGTTGGCTAAAATATGTGCCAACGTTGTTTTTCCTAAACCTGGAGGACCATGAAAAAGCGTATGATCTAAAGCTTCCTCTCTTTGATTGGCTGCTTCTACAAAAACTTTTAAATTGTCTATTGCTTGGTCTTGACCTGTAAAATCATCAAAAGAAAGTGGACGTAACTTTTTTTCTACATCTAAGTCTTCGTTAGATAGGTTACTGTTTTCAGGATTTAAGTTTTCATTCATTAAAACAAAGATAATAATATTTGAAATAGCATTTTTGTAACTTTTGCTACAAAGCAAAAAACCTCTCCATATAGGAGAGGTTTTTTTATTTCTATTTTATTATTTATGAAGGTTCTTCGCCATCTAATAAAGGTGTTGTTTGTAAAACAAAGTCTTGACCATGTAAATAATCGCTATCGTCATCATTAGAGTCTACACGTTTACTATAGTCATAAGCCCACCTATGAACTTCTGGTAATTTTCCTGGCCAGTTACCATGTACATGTTCTACAGGTGTTGTCCATTCAAGTGTATTGGATTTCCAAGGATTTTTTGTTGCTTTTTCTCCTCTATACATTGAAATAAAGAAGTTTGCAATAAAAAATATTTGAGCAATACCACCTACTAACGCAAAAATTGTAATAACAACGTTAATGTCTGCTAAGTCGTCAAACATTGGAAAATTTGTATTTGTATAATATCTTCTTGGTAAACCAGCTAACCCTATAAAGTGCATTGGCCAAAAAACGCCATAAGCACATATAATTGTGATCCAGAAATGCCAGTAACCTAAAGTTTTATTCATCATTCTACCATACATTTTTGGGAACCAATGATAAATACCTGCATACATTCCGAAAATTGCAGAAACACCCATCACTAAGTGGAAGTGAGCTACCACAAAATAAGTATCGTGTATGTTAATGTCTAAAGCAGAATCACCTAAAACTAAACCTGTTAAACCACCTGTTACAAATGTTGATACCAAACCTATAGAAAATAACATGGCCGGATTTAATTGTAAATTACCTTTCCACAGAGTTGTAACGTAGTTAAATGCTTTTACTGCAGAAGGAATTGCAATTAATAAAGTTGTAAATGTAAATACAGAACCTAAGAAAGGATTCATNCCAGAAACAAACATNTGGTGACCCCAAACAATTGTAGATAAAAATGCAATGGCCATAATAGAACCAATCATAGCTCTGTAACCAAATATTGGTTTTCTAGAGTTTGTAGAGATAATTTCTGATGTAATACCTAAAGCTGGTAATAATACAATATATACTTCTGGGTGTCCTAAGAACCAAAATAAATGTTCGTAAAGCACTGGAGAACCGCCTTGATAATGTAATACTTCGCCAGACATAAAAATATCTGATAAGTAAAAAGAGGTGCCAAAACTTCTATCAAAAACTAATAATAATGCAGCAGACAATAGTACTGGGAAAGAAACTACACCTATAATTGCAGTTACAAAAAATGCCCAAATTGTTAAAGGTAATCTTGTCATTTTCATTCCTTTGGTTCTTAAATTTAGTACCGTAACTATATAATTTAAAGCTCCAATTAATGAAGATGCAATAAATATAGCCATAGAAACTAACCAAAGAGTCATTCCTGTACCAGAACCTGGTATTGCCTGTGGTAATGCACTAAGAGGTGGGTAAACCGTCCATCCAGCAGAGGCTGGTCCTGCTTCTACAAAAAGAGAAATAACCATAATAATACTAGATAAGAAAAACAACCAGTAAGAAACCATATTTAGGAATCCAGAAGCCATATCTCTTGCACCTATTTGCAATGGAATTAGTAAGTTAGAAAAAGTACCACTTAAACCAGCTGTTAGAACAAAAAAGACCATAATTGTACCATGTATTGTAACCAGAGCTAAATAAATATCTGGATTCATAATACCATCTGTTTGATGAGGTCCTAAAAATGCTTCNACAATTGTAAATGANGTATCTGGCCACGCAAGTTGTAAACGGAATAACATAGACATCATAACTGCAATGATTCCCATAAACATACCAGTTACCAAGAACTGCTTAGAAATCATTTTATGATCTTGACTAAAAATATATTTCGTTACAAACGTTTCTTTATGATGATGATCTGACATAATCTTAATTTTATTTGTATGTTTTTTTTAATTTATTTAATAACTTCAGTTAATGTTGGCTGTTCAGACAACCATTTATCGTATTCATCTTGTTCTACAACAGTAATTTTCATTTGCATATTGTAATGAGATGCACCACAAATTTTATTACATAATAACAGGTAGTTAAAAACATAAGGATCTTCTCCTTTTGCTCTTCTAATTTTATTAATACCGATGGTTTTCTTAATTACCTCAGAATTGTTTCTCATTTCTTCAGTAGTGTATTTTGGTGTAAAACCAAATTCTGTAACCATTCCAGGAACACAGTTCATCTGAGCTCTAAAATGTGGCATGTAAGCTGAGTGCAATACATCTTGAGATCTAAATTTAAAATGGATTTTTCTACCTTTTGGAAGGTATAATTCAGTTACTTGTTTATCGTCTGCAGCATTTTTATCAGACATATCTACACCCATAGTGTTGATCCCTTTGATAAAATTTACGTTTCCTAAACCTAATGTATTGTCTGCTCCTGCATAACGTGCATCCCATCTAAATTGTTGAGAATAAACTTCTATTACAATTGGGTCTTCTGCATCAGATAAGTCCATTACATTATTCCATTGCCATAAACCATAACCAATTAAACCAACTAAAACGATAGCAGGTGTAACTGTCCAAATAAATTCTAATTTGTGGCTATCTGCATAAAATTTTGCTTTTTGACCTTCTTTNCCTTTATATTTAAAAGTAAAATAGAAGATTAAAAATTGCATTATAAATTGTACGATACCTATTAACCAAAATGTAATATTAAATAAATTATCATCATGTTCTCCTTCAAATGAAGCAGATTCTGGTAACATAATTACATTCATGAAGATTAAACAATAAATCATCATTGCATATAAAAACGCTAAAAAACCAATTGCGTATTTACCTTGAGCAGCATTATCTTTATCGTTGGCAATAGAACTTCTAAAGTTCATTATTCTAGTAATTTGCCAAACACTTACACCGATTGCAACACCTATAAAAATATAAAATAGAGCTAGCATATTTATCTTGTCTTAATTTTTAATTCAATTATTTATTAATGATGATCTGCTGATCCTTCACCTCTATGTTCGATATTATAGTAGTGAAAATGTTCACTTTCTTCTAAAAATGGATTCCCTTTAGGTACCGCACTTGCTTTTGCAAAAGAGCTAAATACTGTGTATATAAATATTCCTAAGAAAAATAATAGTGCACTTATTTCTGCAATACCAAAGCCCCATTGACCACCAACAGTAGCTGGCATTACCATGATAAATACATCTATATAATGACCTCCTAAAATTACAATACCTCCAATGACTACAAACCAAGGGATACTTTTGAAATCACTATTTAATAATAATAATACTGGGAATATAAAGTTCATAGCAACCATTGCTAAAAATGGTAACTTATACTCATTAAATCTTGCAACAAAGTAAGTAGTTTCTTCTGGAATGTTTGCATACCATATCAACATAAACTGTGCAAACCATAAGTAGGTCCAGAATACTGAGAAACCAAACATGAATTTTGCTAAATCGTGAATATGACTATCGTTTACTTGTGGTAAAGCTCCTTTAGAACGTAAATAAATTGTAACAAAGGCTATTACTGTTAAAGCACTTACTAATAAAGTTGCTAGTACATACCAACCAAATAATGTAGAAAACCAGTGTGGGTCTAATCCCATAATCCAATCCCAAGACATCATACTTTCTGTAATCATAAATATAAACAGAAATATAACTGAAGCATTATAGTTTTTCTTGTAGGTTTTGTGTCCGTCATTTGCTGTATCTTCTGCAATTGAATTTTTTCTAATAAACCATCTGTAGAGATTCCAAAGTAATAAATAAATAACACTTCTTATTGCCCAACCAGGAACATTCATCCACCAAGATTTGCCATCTACAATTGGATCGTAATTAGTACTTGCTGGGTCAAAAGTTCCAGGGGTCATCCAAGAAAACATATGATTGTAATGTCCTAAAGTTAAACCAATAATTACTAACATAATGATAGATGTTGGTACTAAATTGGCTGTTATGGCTTCCATCACTCTAAATAAGACTATAGACCAACCAGATTGTGCAACTCTTTGTGCTGCATAAAAGGCAAGTACTAGAAGCGAAATACCTAAAAAGAAAAATAAAGCTACATATACTGCAGACCAAGGTCTATTTTGTAGTTGATGTAACACATGTGTTGCATGAGAATCATCATCATGAGTAGCGTGTGCACTCATTTCTTTTTCTGTGTGTTCGTTTGTATCATGTACTCCTGAAGCATCATGATTACCACCTACAACTTTACTAACATGATCGTCTGCATGACCACTAGCGTGACCATCATCGTGAGATGCTGTTATTGCATGTTTTGCATCTTCTAAAGTTTTGTTAGAAGCACTATAAAAGCTAAATGCAATTCCTATTATACCAATTAAAATTAGTGCTAATGAGAATGTTTTTAATTTACCTGAGAATTGATACATATCTTTCGTATTCTATCTTTTTGTATACTATTTTAACAAATCGTTACGCAATACTTCTACATATTGCACTATTTGCCAACGTTCTTTATAAGTTAATTGACCTGAATGAGATCCCATTAAGTTTTTACCATGCATTAAAACATGATAAATACTACCTTCTGTTATATCTCTATCTTTATAATTAGGTATACCAGCAAACTTTTCTGAAGTTGCTAAATACCCTTGTCCATCTCCTTTTTTACCATGACAAGAAACACAATAAATTGTATACATTTTCTTACCATTTTCTAAATTTTTCTCGTTTTTCTCTAAAGGAGACTTTAAAATTGTTTTTGCTTTTTCATAGCCATCAATTGTGTCTGGTATATCATAAGCTGGTACGCCTCCTCTTGGAATAGTTCCAGCAACAGGTTTACTATTTACAGGTGCTCCTTTAAGACCATTAGCGCCATCTGCGTCATATGGTACAGATTCGTACATGTCTGGCATGTATTGTGCTTGTCTTGTTGTTTTGTCATTACAAGAAACTAAAGTTGTAATGGCAATTAAAGCAATAATTAATTTAAATTTCTTCATAACTTTATATTAGTGCTTGTCTACTATATTAATTTCTACAGCGCCAGTTTCTGTTAATAAAGCTGTTAATGCATCTACATTATCGCTTACAGGTATTTCCATTAAAAAATGGTCGTCTGTAGTTCTTGGATCTGGGTTTTCTGCTTCTTTAAATGGCCATATTCTACTTCTCATATAAAAAGTAATTACCATTAAATGGGCTGCAAAAAATACTGTTAATTCAAATATAATTGGCACGAATGCTGGCATGTTATCAATCCAAGAAAAACTTGGTTTACCACCAATATCTTGTGGCCAATCTTGTATCATTATATAATTTGTCATCCAAATGGCAACAGCTAAACCTGTAATACCATAAAAGAATGCTGTAATTGCTAGTCTTGTGGGTGCTAAACCCATTGCTTTGTCTAAACCATGTACTGGAAAAGGACAAAATACTTCTTCTATGTGATGATGTTTTGCTTTTACAGCTTTTACTGCATCAAGTAAAACTTCATCATCATTATAAAATGCATGAATAACCTTTGATGATTCCATAATTATCCTTTTTTATTATTATCAGGGTTAACTTCCTTAGATTTTGCCTTAGCTACAATAAATGGCTTTGTAGGAATACCTTCTTCTCTTCTCTTTTTATAAAACTCTCCAGAAGATTTTAGAATTGTTTTAACTTCTGCTTGTGCAATTACTGGGAAAGTTCTTGCGTATAATAAGAATAATACAAAGAAGAATCCAATAGTTCCGATAAAAATACCTACGTCTACAAACGTTGGCTCAAAACGCCACCAAGTAGATGGTAAATGACCTTTACTTAATACAATTGCGATGATATCGAAACGCTCAAACCACATACCAATATTAATAAATATTGAAATAATGAAAGACCATATAAAACTTCTTCTAATTTTCTTAAACCATAACAACTGAGGTGTTAATATGTTAAAAAATAATAATGAATAGAATGCCCAAGCATAAGGGCCTGTTGCAGCACCAACTGATAAATAGGTGTAATTTTCATAAGGTGATCCTGTGTACCATGCAATAAAAAATTCTGTTGCATAAGCTACCGCTACAATACCCCCTGTTAAGATAATTACGATGTTCATATATTCTACGTGTAAACGTGTAATATAATCTTCCATATTTGTAACTTTTCTCATAATACCTAATAAGGTTTGTACCATGGCAAATCCTGAAAAGATTGCTCCTGCGACGAAATAAGGTGGAAAAATTGTTGAGTGCCAACCTGGGTTAATTGAAGTAGCAAAATCCATAGATACAATAGTATGTACAGAAAGTACTAATGGTGTTGCTAAACCAGCTAACACTAGTGATACTTCTTCAAAACGTTGCCAATCTTTTGCTCTACCAGACCAACCAAAACTTAATAATGC
>JGI26079J46598_1001110_pt1 | contig 10894 bp, 10 predicted proteins | sample SaaInl59LU_5_DNA_FD_46598 | JGI IMG/M metagenome (IMG submission 46598) | reverse complement strand
ATAATAATAATANTAATAATAATAATAATTTAAAAAGGTTATCTATGTTAAATGCAGAACAAATTCAAAACAATTACGTTAAACATCACAAAATTATTGATCACTACATAACAGATAGAAAAGATCAAGTAAAAGAGATGCTTAAACATATGGAGGATACTTATGTTATGGCTCCTGCTAGTGGAAAGACATGGTATCATAATGCTTTTGCTGGTGGTTATGTTGATCATGTTAATAGAGTTGTTCAATTTGCTATTAAACAGAAGGATCTATACGAATCTATGGGTGGATTAATTGATTTTACTGATGAGCAGTTAGTATTCGCCGCTCTATTCCACGATCTTGGTAAAATGGGAGATGGAGATGCACCTAATTATATACCTCAGACAGATAAATGGAGACAAGATAAGCTATCAGAAATGTATACTTACAACCCAGATCTTCAATTTATGTTAATTCCAGATAGATCTTTGTTTATTTTACAGAAATTTGGTATAAAAGTAGACCAAAAGGAGTTTTTAGGCATAAGATGCCATGATGGAGTGTTTGATGATGCAAATAAAGCTTATTTCTTCAGTAATGTAGAATCTTCTAGACAAAAGACATCTTTGATCTCTATTTTACATACTGCCGACTTTTTAGCTTCTAAAGTTGAATACGATATGTGGAAAGCAAAAGGAGGTACTTCTATTAAGAAAGTACAAAAAACAGCTTCGTCTACAGGAAGAAAAGTAAATTCTTCGAAAGGTCTGTCTAATATGTTAAAAAATCTATAATATGAGTATTAATCCTACAACATTTTACATAATAATTTCAGTTTTAGTTGGTTTACTAATCTTTTTAGCTTATATTAACTATAATCTACTTAGAAAGGTAGAAAAATACGAAGATGTCACTGCAGATCAAGTGGGTTATCTACAAAGAATCTCTAATACTGTAAGAGATTCACAAAAGTACCTAAAAGAGCTAGATGAAAAGGGGGTTTTTCAAGGCGACGACGAGGTTGGTTATTTTTTTAATAATATGAAAAAAGTACAACAAGAGCTGAACACATATATGCTCCCTGAAAATTATGGCAAGAAAGAAAGCTAAAGCTAATTATTTTACTAAAGAGACTGAAGAGTACATAGTGAAGTATAATAACTCAAGCGATATTGAGTATAAAAATAAAATATTTACAGATCACATTTATCTGCCCTTTTATAAGCTAGCAGAGAATATTATCCACACATTTAAATTTTACTACACTGACGTAGAGCAGATAGAAGATCTCAAACATGAGATTGTTTCTATTTTAACTGAAGAGAAGATAAGTAAGTTTGACCCTACTAATGGTGCTAAAGCATATTCATACTTCGGTACAATTGTTAAGAGATGGTTAATTAACTACAACAATAAGAACTATAAGAAGCTTAAACAAATCGGAAGCTTTAATGATATGGAAGAATCATACGAAGGTAGTCAAGCCTCATTAGATTCAGACCATGCCATTACTCTATCCCAATTTATGGATTCTTGGATCGATCAGTGTTATGAGAATCTAGAAGAAACGTTTACTAAAGAAAGTGAGATGAAGATAGCAGATGCTGTCCTTACTATATTTAAAACCAGAAACGACTTAGAGATCTTCAAAAAGAAAGCATTATACATATACATCAGAGAAATGACTGATTGTGATACTCCTTACTTAACTAGAGTTATAAACATACTCAAAGAAGACTTCAAAGAGAAGTACCTTAAATTATATGAAGCAGGGTTAGTTTCAACTATTCCATTGTAACTCTATTTATAATAAAAGATATTATGAGTTTAGATAAAGAAATTTTCAAAGGAAAAACATTATCTGATCTTTTTGGTGAGATATACGATAACTCTAAAGAGACAAAAGGACAAGTAAAAGGTCTAATCGGTGAGTTAAAACCTCTTATTGAGAACATTGGAGATGCTACTCTTATCGTTCCTATGATTAAAGAATACATGGAGATAGGAGTAAAGAATGATGACGCTTTGATTAAGTTAGCGACAATCATACAACGTATAGAAACAGCGCAAGCTAAGGGTGACGATCAATTTGATTTCTCCGACCTTCAAGATCTACTAGAAGAACAAGATCAGATCGAAAAAGAAGTAGAAGCAGTAAAAGACCAAGAAGAAGACGATGCCGTATAACTATGGAATGCAAGTAAAGAGTGGAGGTTCTTCAACAAGGACTAGTTCTGCTGTTGACGTAATCTTCGGTAGAGTTGTTGAAGTCGTAGCAGATGGTAACTCAGAAGCTTATAACCAATACGAACAATCTAATGCTGTCAACGGAGTTATAATTCGTCCTCTAGCAGGAGGAATGAATACCGATGATAACCTTGAATTGAAATTTGCTTATAGTATGGATCCTTCAATTAGAAAGGTTCCTCTAATTAACGAAATAGTAAGATGTGAAGCTTTACCTTCTGAAACAGGAAGAGAAGCAGATTCGAGTATTAAGAAGTATTACTGGACAGCAATTATTCCTATGTGGAACCACCCTGGGCATAATGCTTACCCAGATGTCATTGCAGACCCTAATGCTGCAGATAACGTAGACTTAGGTGAACAATTTGAAGAGAACGATAAGGTAGCCCCTCTACAAACATTTCCTGGTGATTTACTTATAGAAGGTCGACATGGTAACTCTATAAGATTCGGAGGAACTAAATACGATACTAATATATTCACAGATGGTTCAAATAACGGTATGCCTTATACCATTATATCTAACGGTCAAGACTCACCAGGCTCTGGAACAGATTTAGTCGTAGAAGATATAGACAAAGATCCAGCTTCCCTATATATGGGATCAGATCATAAGTTTAAATTAAAGCAAGCTAATAAGAAAAGAAAAGCATTTGAGAGTGCTCCTGAAGAAGCTGATGTATATAAAGGAAGTCAAGTTATAATTAACTCTGGACGTTTATTCTTTAATGCTAAAGAAGAAGGTATATTCTTATCTGCAACAGAAGACATTGGAATTAATTCTAAGAGAGTAGGGATAGATGGAGAAGAATTTGTAGCATTAGACGCTACTAAAGTATATTTAGGTACACAAGCTTTTGGAGAAAGAGAACCTGTACTACTCGGTCAAACATCGATTGATTGGTTAGATGATTTCTTATCACAATTTGAAATACTAATAAAAGCAATGGCTTCTATGCCTTCTGCTCCACCACCAGCAATCGCTACAATGAAGTCAACAGCTAATGCTATTAAACCTGTAGTACCGCAATTAAGAAACCTATTAAAACCTTTACTTTCTAAGAAAGTATTTACTGAATAATGCCATACGTTAATATACCACCTACCGGTCTACCAGGAGCTATCGCCACGATTGTTGGAAAGATACAAGGAAATGTATCTGCTAAGATAGTAAAGCAAGGTTTAACTATTACAAATAAACTAAATAGAAAAGGCTGCCCTACTCCTGCTGAATTAACCAGGATGCGGAATCAAAAGAATCAAATTGATAAAGCTGTAAAAGCAATGGACGGTAAGCTTAGTAAATTCGCCTCCCTTCCTGGTAAACTAAAAGCACCTGTTAGTGGACTAAAAGCAGCATTAAAGATTATACTTACACTTCCTATACCTCAAGGTATTGGTATTCCTCCAGGACCTGCCGGTGGTTTAATTTTAGGTCTACCTATTAATATTACAACTAAGTATGCAGATACTATGCACTTAGTTAAAGAGTTAATATACCAAATAGAAGAAATTATTTTATGTATAGATGCTGTAATGCAAGTACCAGTAGGTGGAACTGCTGTTATGAAAGGAAACTTAAGTAGAGCAGATAATGCACTTAAAGCTTGTGAAGTAGAATTAGCATTAAAACAGGAATTAGAAAAAGGTAATATAGGTATAGCAGAATTAGAAGCTGCTGGGTTAATAGAAGAGAATGTAGAAGGAGAAGAACCTGTAATGATATTTTCTACTCTAGGACCTAAACTATTAAATCAAAACTCTAGTAAGGACCTTAACGGAACATCATCAGATGGATTACCTAACCCTAATCAAAAAGATAAAGAACTTACTAAAGGCGATATAAAAGATGAAATTACCGGAAGACCGGTTAATGATAAAAAAATAGATAAAGACAAGTTAACTGATAAAGATAGATTATTTACTTCTGGTAAAGCAGACTTAAGTGATAGTAGATTTAGAGGTAAATGGCAAGAAGGAGTAGACTACTTCGATGATGATAAAGTAAAGTTAGGAAAGGAAATTTACGTTTCTACATCTGATCATACATCAACAGGTGCTTCTGACGATAACGGTACTTGCTCACTTGGACCTAAATATACTTCAGAACAAGAATGTAATGCTGCTGGAGGTATTTGGACAAAAGATAGTTCAGTTACAACATCTGGACCACCGCCTACAGGACCTTGGAAAACTCCAAGACAAATAGAGCTAGATGCTCTTAACGCTCTTAATGGTGGATTACAAGGACTAGAGAATAGTAACTTACCTTCTTCAGTAAAGGATACATTGAGGGGCTTATTAAACACCTTAACAGTACCTGGACCTGCAGAGACATCGAAAGATGCAAATTTCTTCTATACTGGACCAAACGGGGATGTATATAAGTTAGAGATAATTAAAGATCCCGACTCACCATTAATAGCACCTAGACACTTTGCAGTAGCAAAAGACTACCAAGATGTTATTGTTTTGAGAGGTCCAAAATCATTTAGTTCATCAGTAGATGTACTATTAAATGAAATAAAATTCAGAATAGATAATCAACTTCCATAACTAAACTATTTATATATATGAAACTCGATCAATTACGCAAAGTCATACGTGAAGAAGTAAGAGCTGCCATTAAGGAGGAGTTACAAGAGGTATTAACCGAAGCAGTAAAAATTGCTTCTACCCCTAAACAACAGTTCCAGAAAGCAAGTGCTTATGAGCCTGTAAATGTAGACGCACCAAATAAGTGGTCTGTACCAACAGGTAAGAAATCTTCTCTTGACGAAATGTTAAACAGCACTGCAATCTCTATGACATCACAAGATGCTAGAAATTTTGTAGGAACAAGCGGACCATCTAAACCTAATTTAGCATCTAGAGGTGCACAAGAATTAGCAATGGGTGGAGGAGATATAGGAGTAAGCTTTAATGATATACCAGGATTCGATCCTGCTAAAGCTACTGCTATTTTAAAAGCAGCAGAACAGAAATCAAAACAAAGAACAGGAGTATAATATGCCATTTGAAGTCAAAAAAATAGCGCCAATAGATTTACAGCCAAGCAGAGCAGTAGGAGTTAAACTCCCTTTCTCTGGTGCTGCGGTATTTAATCAAACCTATCAATCAAAGGATGCTATTAAGACTAATTTAATCAATTACTTTTTAACCTATAGAGGAGAAAGATACTTTAACCCTACATTTGGAAACGGCATACAGAAAGAGTTATTTGAGATAATGACTAAAGATAAAATTAAACAGATAGATTCTCAAATAAGAAGAGATTTAGCATACTATTTCCCTAGGGTATTAGCTCACGAAATAAACACCGTAGGTATACCAGATGAACACACAGTACAATTCTCCCTCAAGTATTCTGTTAAGGATACTAATATAGAGGACGAAGTAATAATAAATTTTGAACAGTAATGGCTGACCAGAGAGACATAAAATACATAAACAAAGAGTTCGGCGACCTTAAGCAACAGCTTATAGAGCATGCTAAGAACTATTTCCCTGATACGTACAACGACTTTTCTGAAGCATCACCTGGGATGATGTTTATTGAAATGGCATCTTATGTTGGAGATGTACTAGCATTTTATCAAGATACTCAATTACAAGAGACATTTATACAGCATGCTAAGAATCCTGCTAACCTATACTCATTAGCATATATGATGGGATATAGACCTAAAGTATCATCTAATTCAGAAGTAGAGCTAACAGCTACTATGATTGTTGATGCTACAGGTAGTATGTTTACACCAAACTGGGATCAAACATTTCAAGTATATGCAGATTCTACTATTAAAGCATCAACTCAAGAATCACCTACCTTCCTATTAACAGATGGAATTGATTTCGGGTTTAGTAGCTCTTATGATCCAACTAATATTACAGTATATGAGATTACAGATGGTCAACCTGAATCTTACCTACTAAGAAAGAAAGTAAATGCTGTTTCAGGAGAGATTAAGACATACGAAGAAACCTTTACTACAGCAGAAAGATTTACAACAATAGAAGTAAATGAAGAGAATATAATTAGAGTTTTATCTATTACCGATAGCGATGGAGAAGAATGGACAGAAGTTCCTTTTCTAGCTCAAGACACTGTATTTAAAGAAGAAAATAATAATAACTCAGATAATGATCTAGTTCCTTCTCTACTTAAATTAAAGAGAATATCTAAAAGATTTATAACTAGGTTTACATCTAAAGGAGTATTACAAATACAATTCGGAGCCGGTGTTACCGAAGCATTCGATGAAGAGTTTTTACCTGATCCTACTACTATAAAGAAGTACGGAAATAAGTATGCAGTAGATAAACTCGATAAAGCATATGACCCAACCAACTTCTTATTTACTAAGACATATGGTATAGCTCCTTCTAATACAACATTGACAGTTAGATACCTAGTTGGTGGAGGTGTAGCAGCAAACGTTCCAGCAAACACTATTAACGCAAACGGCATCATATTAAGAAGCACACCTGCTAATACCGATAAAGTAGGTACATTAGCATTCACAAACGATAAACCAGCTGCAGGAGGTAAAGATGGAGATACAATAGAAGAGTTAAGAGAAAACTCTCTAAGGTCTTTTGCAGAACAAAAAAGAGCAGTTACAACAAATGACTATACAGTAAGAGCATTATCACTACCCGCTCAATTTGGTTCAATCGCTAAGACATTTGTTACTAATGAAATGGTAATTAACTCTAACTCTGGACCATTAGAGCGTAATCCTTTAGCTCTATCAATGTATACATTAGCATATAATATAGATGGACATTTAATTGTAGCTACAGATACATTGAAACGTAACTTGAAAAACTACTTAGGTCAATACATGATGATTACTGATGCAATTGATATGAAAGATGCATTTATAGTAAATATCGGAGTTAAGTTTGAAATACTAACATTACCTAATTACGGATCTAGAGATGTATTACTTCAATGTAATAACGCTCTAAGGGAACATTTCGATATAAAGAGATGGAACATTAACCAACCAATTAACCTATCCTCAGTCTATACATTGCTAGACCAAGTCAAAGGGGTACAAACAGTTAAAAATATAAAGATAACAAATAAGGTAGGAGGAAGATATTCTGAATACGGATACGATACAGCAGGGGCTACTAAAGATAACATAGTTTACCCTTCTTATGATCCCTGTATTTTTGAATTGAAATACCCAGACACTGATATAGAAGGAAGAGTAACAACATTATAATATGGCCATACATAGAATTTACCCAAACCAAGACAGTACAATCTGGTCAGCACCAGATGTAGCCGGTGTGTACGGTAACGCCGGTAAAGATGAAATACTAGAGATTGCTGGATATCCTGATAGTAGTGATGATGATAAAGGAAGATCGAAAAGGATATTAATGGATTTTAATACAGAAGATATTAGAAAAGTAGTAGATAGTAAGACAGGTGGTCTTATATCTTGTTCTCTTCATTTACCTATAGCTGAAGCTTCTGAACTACCTTTTAACTTTAATATAGAGGTATATCCCGTATCAGAGTCATGGCAAAATGGGGTAGGTAAGATAAATGATGTACCTACTAATACCTCCGGTGTTACATGGAAAGACAGGGATGGAATAGGGACAGCATGGAGTGCAGATGGAGGAAGCTATATTACAAATACATTCTCTACCTCTACAATGAAAGTAGGAGATGATAGTTTAGATTTAGCTATAGATGTAACAGAAATAGTTAAAGCTCATTATAGTGGTTCAATTACTAATTACGGACTAATACTTAAATTAGAAGACCAATACGAAGATTATACAGATGCTTCTATTTCTCTTAAGTACTATGGGTCCGATACTAATACTATATTTAAACCTTACTTAGAGTTTAAAGAAGTTAACGATTACTATAACCCAGGTGTATCAGAATTAGATACAGATAATTCAAGAGTCTATATATCTAATCAAAAAAGACAATATGTAAATAAAGGATCTGCTAGATTTAGAATATCAGCAAAACCTAACTTTCCAACTAGAACATTTTCTACTGGGTCTATTTATAAAACGAACTACGCTTTACCAGCAGCTTCTTACTATTCTATAGTAGATCATTTTAGTAACGAAACAATAGTAGAGTTTAGCCCTTTCACTAATATTAATGCAGACGGAGAAGGTAGCTACTTCGATATAGATATGGAAATGCTAGCACCAGAACGCTACTATAAATTAAAAGTTAAGACAACCTTGGATAATAGCACAGTAATATTTAGTGAAGATAATTTATTCAAAGTAGTAAGAAATGGCTAGAGACATTCAAATAAAGAAAAAGGTTTACGATAAAGCTGCATTCAATAAAGTTGTGGATAGGTCCTTTAAGGCCTATGGACAAGTAAAAGAAGAAATACAGCCAACTACGATTGAAGAGTTCTTTGCGGATTACGAAAGATTATATTACGAAATCTCCCCTGACGGAGAAACAAAATCACATCATTACCTTATTATGAAGAGTACTGAGTTAGTTGATTTTGAAAAAGACACAGAAGATATTCAACCTTTATTAGATGAAATTAGTCAATTAAGAGAACAAATACTATCTTACCAAGAACAGTTAATAGAAGCTAATAAACCTGATATCGATTTTTAATAAATGGCTAAGTACAGATACGACATATTACCGCTAGAGATAGCAGACAATCCTAAAGCTAAGGTACTTAGTGTAGCAGATGCTGAACTCATAAATTCATATGAGATTAAGAATGTATTCAATACCACACAAGCAAATGTTAGATTAGATATAACAAACCTAGAAGGGGATTTAATTACAACAGAAGAGTATTTCAAAGACTACTCTCTACTTGGTAATGCTCAGTCTGCAGGTGAAGCTGGTGCTAGTACATTAACTATAGATATAGAAAGAGATATAGATAAGTATGGTTTCCAAGGAGGAGATGTTAGATTACTATATTCCTTTACTAATAACTTATTTTCTGAAAGTCAATTTGGAGGTCAATTCTTTATTGAGTCTATCTCCTCTGATAGAACAGAATTTAGAGCTTTAGCTTCTAATATACCTGATGCTAAAGTAGAAGAGTATGCTAATAAAATTATAGCAGAATTAAAAGCCTCTAGTTACTTCTCAGAATTTAAAATACAATTTGGTGAAAATACATCAGTACTTGGTTTAAATTTAGGAGTAGAGAAACTTCCACAAGGTATAGCTATATTCTTAAAGAGTTATGAACCTTTACCTGGTAGTATTTCTGTTAAGGATACATTTACAGTAAACGAAATAGTATCAGATGATCAACTATTTGAAGTTAGAAGTTCATTAATAGATGAAGTAGTTAAAGTTCCTTATTTAAAGGGACCTAACTTTAATCTAGAGTTACCAGAAATGGATAGTAATCCAACTGAGTTTCTTAACTATAACGAATTATTTAGTTACCCAGTAGAAAACTCTTACTTCGAACTCTATTCACTTTTTAACGAAAAGAGTGCTCAAATTACTATAGACCATACTGACTTCTCAGATTTTATAAATTTCTCTTCAGCAGAAGAAAGACTAAGAAACTTTAAATATAAATTAGAGTTAATAGAATCTTACGAACAATTAAAAGTTCTAAGAAGTCAAACTCCAGGCTCAACATATGCAGCTGGTGCTTCAGGCAGTATAGAACATTATGATACCCTTATCAAAGGTATAGTAACTAATTTTGACCACTACGATAGGTTCTTATACTTTGAAAGCGGTAGTCATGCTTGGCCTAAATCAACAACTAAGAAACCACATTTAAACATTGTAAGTGATACTCTACAAGCAGAAACTTGGTTTAATAGAAAGGTTGCTGAAGCTAATAATTACGATGTATCTAACTTTGATATATTAACAAATACTATTCCAACCTTCATTAGAGAGGACAAAAACAATGAAGCTTACCTTATGTTCATTCATATGATTGGACAGCATTTTGATAATATGTGGGTATACTTTAAAGCAGTATCAGATAAGTACGATGCTGATAATAGATTAAAATTTGGGGTATCTAAAGATTTAGTTAGATCAGCAGTAGAATCTTTTGGTGTAAATCTATATTCTTCAAATATGAATATGGATAATATATTTGCTTCTTTTATCGGTGAAACACCTGAAACTGGAAGCGAGATTATTACTACAATGTCTATTGCAACTTCTGCATCATATAATAGTGGTAGTACAGCTTTAGAACATTTACAGCCTATAGCTAAACTAGATTATGAAAAAGAGATTCATAAAAGAATATATCATAATTTACCTTACTTAATAAAAACTAAAGGTACAGAAAGAGGTCTTAGAGCCTTAATTAACTGCTTTGGTATTACACCAGAAATATTAAGTATAAAAACATTTGGAGGAGTAAACTTAAGTGAAACGCAATACTTCGGCCCTGAAAGCTATACAACATCTAGTTCAGAACTTAAAATAAGAACAGATAATACAGGTAGTATAGTTACCGGTAGTACACTATCTAAATTTGTATCTATTGTTAGACCAGATAAAACATATACAGATGACTTACATCATGTAGAGGTAGGGTTTAATATTTCTAGAGGTACAGATGACTTTATAGACCTTAAGACAGGAAAGTTAAATGAAAGCGGAAGTTTTGACTTAGATGACTATATAGGTGATCCAAGAACT
>JGI26079J46598_1001105_pt1 | contig 10929 bp, 8 predicted proteins | sample SaaInl59LU_5_DNA_FD_46598 | JGI IMG/M metagenome (IMG submission 46598) | reverse complement strand
ACGCGCGCGATACCATCCCCAACGGAAAGGACACGGCCCACTTCGGCAACTTCAGCTTCTTGGCCAAAGTTTTTAATCTGGTCTTTTAGGATCGCAGAGATTTCTGCAGCTTCGATCGCCATTTATCCGACCTCTTTCATTGTGTTCTGAAGGGCATTGAGCTTGGAGCGGATCGAGGTGTCGATCATCTTCGAGCCCACTTTAACAACAAGACCGCCGATGAGGCTTTCATCAACAGTCGCTTTGATTTTCACATCAAGGTCCAATTGGGCCTTGAGTGTTTTGGCCAATTTCGTGGCCTGCGTTTTGGTCAACGCTTTGGCAGAAGTCACCTCAGCGGTCACCTCGCCTTTATCTTCCGCGATGCGCGCGCGCAGTGCTGCCAAAAGGCTGGGCAATACGAACAAACGNCGCTTCGCTGCCATCAACGACAGCGTATTGACCATCATTGGTTGCAATTTCATTTTCTGGGCCACGGCTGTGATCGCCTGCCCCATTTCTGCGCGTGTATAAACAGGTGATGTCACCAAAGCGCGCAAATCTGCGCTTTCGCTCAATGCGCTCTCCAGCACATCTACATCAGCCTCCAGTGGCTTCAACTTCTTGTCGTCCTTGGCAAGCGAAAACACCGCTGTTGCGTAGCGGCTTGCAATACCAGACGAGATCGATGCTGGTTCGGACAAAGACAACCCTCTCGATGCTGGCCCGTCCGAAACTTGAGTTTCAGACAAAGGCGTTGGACGCGCTATAGATCTATAGCGGCGAAATCTCACGCCGTTTAGCAGAGCATTTCGCACGCCGCAACGCTAATGACGGGCAAAAACACCGCAAAAATTTCAAAAAATAAAGCATTTGTTAAGGGTGCGTCCCTTTGTTCCGCCCAAGACGCCAAAAAAACCGAATCCGCAGGATGTCAAAGGTTGCCCGATTGCGCAGAAATTGGATCTGCAGCTTTGATCCCCTCCAAAAGCCCCAAGGGCCGCGAGATGATCTGCCCCAAGCCGGGCCGGCGAGGACGCGGCACTTGCTTACTCACCTCCAGAATCAAAACACCCCCCCCGCGCCAAGCCGGGATCGTTTGCCCAATGCGCTCAATCGGCCCAGACATGCGCCGCCAAAACGGTCCAGACCAAGGCGGCTGGTAAAGGGCCGTCACATGATGCTCCGGCAAGAACCCATGCCATTTCAGCCGAGATTCCAACTGCCCGGCGGTATAGGGGCGCGCAAAGGAGAAGGGCGTGCCTTCTCGGCGCGCCCAAAGACTGGCTCTATTGGGCACGATAAAAATGGCGCGGCCGGCAGGTGCAAGCACCCGGTAACATTCCTCCAGCACCGCAGCGGCATGTTCTGACGTATCAAGCCCATGCAGCACCAAGAGCTTGTCAATCGAGCCGGTTTCCACCGGCCAGCGGGTCTCTTCGCAAAGCACCGAGCAATTGGGCAGGCCCGGCGGCCAATGCATGACCCCTTGCCGCGCAGGCATCAAGGCTGTCACCCGCCGCGCCAAGCTCAAATAAGGGCGCAAAAGCGGCGCTGCAAAGCCATAGCCGAGCACCGCCTCATGCCGCGCTTGCGGCCATAGACGCAAAACCTGCTCTCGAATCGTTGCCTGAACCGAGCGCCCCAAAAAGGACCGATAATAAAACGCCCGCAGCTCACGCACATCTAAATGCATTGCAGTTTGGTCCCCATGGATTACACTCAACTTGAGGTTACCAAATAAAGGTGAGAATTCCATGGTAAATTCGAGTGTCACAATTTACACCCTGCCCTGCCTGTCAGACAATTATGCCTATGTTGTTCACAATAGCGCTTCCGGCACGGCAGCGGTTGTCGATGTGCCAGAAGCGGGGCCTTTGGTCGATAAGATTTCCGAGCTGAATGTGCCCGTCACCGACATATTTTTGACCCACCACCATTGGGATCACATTGATGGGCTTCCCGATCTGCAAGCCGCTTTGACCGGCTCTTTGAACCAAGCGCCCGCTAGGGTCATCGGTGCCAAAGCCGACGCGCATCGCCTGCCCGCTTTGGATCAGGCCGTCAGCCCAGGGGATCGCCTCACGCTTTGCGGCATTGAAGGGGATATCTATGACGTCTCTGGCCATACGCTGGGTCACCTAGCGCTGCATTTGCCAAGTGCAAAAGCGGTGTTCACAGCCGACAGTTTGATGGCTATGGGCTGCGGCCGTCTGTTTGAGGGGTCAGCGGCGCAAATGTGGCACAGCCTGCAGCAGCTCCGTGCACTGCCGCAAGACACATGGGTTTACTCAGGGCATGAATACACAGCCTCCAATATGGCCTTCACGCAGTCTTTGGGCGAAGACAATCCGGCCATCGCCGCCCGTGCCGCTCAAATCACCGAAGATCGCGCTGCAGGTCGCCCGACGGTGCCAAGCCTCTTGGCTCTTGAAATGCAAACCAATCCGTTTTTGCGCGCCGACGATCCAGCCCTGCAAGCGGCCGTCGGCATGGCAGGCGCCACCGCCGAGCAGGTTTTCACGGAAATCCGCGCCCAAAAAGATAGGTTTTAGGAAAAATCTGGTGATAAAAGTGCGATATTTAACTTTTATGGCCTAAATAACAGATTGCCCCTTGAAGGTTGCCTCAGAAAACCGAAATCTTAGGGGGACAGCGATCATAACGATCACAGACTTTTGTAGGAGACGCGCGTGCCATCATTTTCCGCATCATTAGAAAACGCCATCCACGAAGCGCTGGCCGCTGCCAATGCCCGCAAACATGAATTGGCAACTTTGGAACACTTGCTCCTGGCCCTTCTCGATGAACCCGATGCTGCAAAAGTCATGCGCGCCTGCTCTGTCGATCTCAAGCTCCTGCGCAAAGCTCTTGTTGACTTTATTGAGGACGACCTCAGCACCCTGATCACCGATGTGGATGGATCAGAGGCCGTTCCAACCGCCGCCTTTCAGCGTGTGATCCAACGGGCCGCCATACATGTGCAATCTTCAGGGCGCACAGAAGTGACGGGCGCCAATGTTTTGGTCGCAATATTTGCCGAACGCGAGAGCAACGCGGCCTATTTCCTGCAAGAGCAAGACATGACCCGCTATGATGCGGTGAATTTCATCGCCCACGGGGTGGCCAAAGATCCCGACTTTATCGAAAGCCGGCCAATCGTTGGCGCTGAAGATGAGGCGGAAATGTTTGACGGTGAACCGCATGAGACCGCCGAAAAAGAGAGCGCTTTGGCAAAATATTGCATCGATCTCAATGAAAAATCTGCCAAGGGCAATGTTGATCCGCTGATTGGCCGCGACCATGAGGTTGAGCGCTGCATCCAGGTGTGCCGCCGCCGCAAAAACAACCCGATTCTGGTCGGCGATCCCGGCGTCGGCAAAACAGCCATTGCCGAGGGTCTGGCGCGCAAAATTACCCAGGGCCAAACCCCAGCGATCCTGTCCAAAACGACCATTTATTCACTCGACATGGGCGCACTTTTGGCGGGAACACGCTATCGGGGCGATTTTGAAGAGCGCCTCAAAGCCGTGATGAAGGAGATGGAGGAGCATGATGATGCGGTGCTTTTCATCGACGAAATTCACACGGTCATCGGTGCCGGTGCAACCTCCGGTGGGGCAATGGATGCCTCAAACCTGCTGAAACCCGCGCTGCAGGGCGGCAAACTGCGCTGCATGGGCTCAACAACTTATAAAGAATTCCGGCAGCATTTTGAAAAAGATCGCGCCCTGGCCCGCCGGTTTCAGAAAATTGATGTGGCCGAACCTTCCGTGGAAGACAGCGTGAAAATCCTAAAAGGGTTGAAACCCTATTTTGAAGAGCACCACGACGTAAAATATACCTCCGATGCCATCAAAACCGCTGTCGAATTGGCCGCGCGCTATATCAATGATCGCAAATTACCGGACAAGGCCATCGATGTGATTGACGAGGCCGGCGCAGCGCAGCATTTGCTGAGTGACAGCAAGCGGCGCAAAACCATCGGGGTGAAAGAGATTGAAGCGGTCGTGGCAAAAATTGCGCGAATTCCGCCCAAATCCGTGTCGAAAGACGATGCGGAAGTTTTGCGCGATCTTGAAGCCGGTCTAAAACGGGTGGTCTTTGGCCAGGATACGGCGATTGAAGCCTTGGCCTCGGCGATCAAACTGGCCCGCGCGGGTCTGCGTGAACCAGAAAAGCCCATCGGCAATTATCTATTTGCCGGGCCCACCGGCGTTGGCAAAACCGAAGTGGCCAAACAATTGGCCGATGGTCTGGGCGTCAAGCTGATCCGCTTTGACATGTCCGAATATATGGAGAAACACGCCATCAGCCGCTTGATCGGTGCGCCTCCCGGCTATGTCGGCTTTGATCAAGGCGGCATGTTAACCGACAGTGTCGATCAAGATCCCCATTGCGTGCTCTTGTTGGATGAAATCGAAAAAGCACACCCGGATGTGTTCAACATCCTTCTGCAGGTCATGGATCACGGTAAATTGACAGATCACAATGGCCGCACCACGGATTTCCGAAATGTGGTGTTGATCATGACCTCCAATGCCGGAGCGTCAGAAATGTCCAAAGCCGCAATCGGATTTGGGCGCGAACGTCGCGAGGGCGAAGACACCCAAGCCATTGAACGCACCTTCACGCCCGAGTTCCGCAATCGCCTCGATGCGGTGGTGAGTTTCGCGCCATTGGACCGCGATGTCATCGCGCAGGTGGTCGAAAAATTTGTTCTGCAACTTGAAGCGCAATTGATGGATCGCAATGTGTCCATCGAGATTACCAAAGCGGCTGCTGATTGGCTCGGCGAAAAGGGTTACGATTCCAAAATGGGCGCGCGTCCCTTGGGCCGGGTGATCCAAGAGCATATCAAAAAGCCATTGGCCGAAGAATTGCTCTTTGGCAAACTCACCAAAGGCGGCGTGGTCAAAGTTGGTGTGAAAGCTGGCGCGTTGGATTTGAAAATCGAAGAGCCTCAAAAGCCGCGGATCACCAATAAAGACAAGAAACCTCCGCTTTTGACCGCCGAGTAGGCCCTATCACCCCGCAAGTAGGGCCATTGCGGGGTGATCGAGATTATTTCTCAGTCAATTTCAGCTCAATCCGCCGATTTTGCGCCCGTGCTAGGCGCGAATTGGCCGGATTAATGGGCTGATACTCGCCAAACCCATTGGCCGAGAGCCGGCGCGGCGGCATTTGCTCGGAGATCATCAGATATAGAACCACAGACAGCGCCCGCGCCTGGCTTAGCTCCCAATTGTTTTGAAAGCGACTGCCCGGAAGGATTGGTTGGTCATCGGTGTGACCATCCACCTGCAACACCCAATCAATATTTTGCGGAATTTCTTGGGTGACATCCTTCAAGATATTCGCCACTTTTGATATCTCCTGGCGGCCAGCCGCCGTCAGCTCAGCACGGCCAGAGGCAAAGAGCACCTCAGAGGAGAAGACAAAACGGTCCCCAACGATACTGACCCCGTCGATATCCTCCAAAAGACCGCGCAGACTGCCAAAAAAGTCCGACTTATAGCGCTCCAGGGTCTTGGCCTCGGCTTCAAGCCGGGCCTTCTCCTCTTCCAGGCGCTGCTTTTCCGCCGCTTCCAAAGCCAAGTTGCGTTTGGATTCCGCTGCAACCTGTGCCAGCGCCACGTTCAACTCACTGCCAAGATTGGTGATCTTCACATTATTGTCCGCGTCACGACGCTTGTAATCGTCCAGCGTGGCTTGAAGCCCACCGATTTGGGCGCGCAATTCGCGCACCTCCTGGCTCAGCAGCGCCATTTTGCGCTGTGCCTCCGTCGAAATAGCCTTTGCCTCCTGCAGCTCCGCCTGTGCCGTTGCCAATAAGGCCGCCTTCTGCTCGGCCGAGGTCAATTGCTGCTCCGCCGTTTGCCGTGCGGCGATGGCTTTGGACAGCGCCGAACGCAGATCATCTGTATCCGCATTCTGCGCTTCGGCTTCAGCGGCCTCAAGTGCCACCAAAGCTGTCGCCAACTTCTCACCGAGTGTTTTTTCAACGCTCTGCGCCGCGGCCAAAAGCGCCAAGGTTTCCTCGGCTTTTTTGCGCTGATCGTTTAACTCCAAAGTCAAAGAAGATATCGCCGCTTCACTTTGTTCCAGATCCGCCCGCAGTTTTTCAGCCGCCGCGGCCATGGACAATTGTTCGAGTTCTTTCTGGCTCAAAGCGGCTTCCGCGGCCTCCAAACGTTCCCGCAAAAAAGCCGCGGACACGCGATTGAGCTCTTCGTCATTCAAGGCGCTTGTCAATTCTTCAGCGCGGCGACTGAGCTCTTGGTTGTCCTGTTCAAGCTGGGACGCCCGTTCTTGCTGCGTCGCCAAAAGCGCCAGGGTATTGGCAAGGTTGATATTTGTATCCTGGGCATCCCGGCGCAGATCAGCCAGCATCTCATCCATGAGTTCGCGTTGTCGTTCCGCCAGCGCAGCCTGCTCGGTCTGTGCTGCAATTGTCGCCTGCGCCGCCAGCAATGATTGCTGCAAACTGGCCTTATCCTCATCCAATGCGGCCAGTTCCTCACGACGTTGCGCCTCTTTCTCGATCAATTGCTGCACGCGGGTCTCGAAATCTGCGATCGTGGCCTCGGCCGTGGATTTTTCGTCCTGCAACGCGCTGATTTGCGCCTCTGCATCTGCAATCCGGGCTGTGTCTTCCAAGGATTGGGCCAGAAGCAGGGTCAATTGCGCTTCCAGCTCCGTGATCTGCCCTTCCGATTGGCTTTGTTCACGCAAAAGCGACGCCACTTGCGTTTCGAAGTCTAAGATCGTGTCTTCAGACTGGGACTGCTGCGTTTGCAGTTGCGACACTTGCAGTTTGAACCGCTCAATCTCTCCTTCCGCCCGCTGTTGCAGCGCCAAGAGATTGGCCACTTGCGTCTCGAAATCATTGATCCTTTCGGTGGCCGCTTTGAGGTCTGCAGCCCGGGCATCGCGCTCGGCGGTCAACGTCGCAATAAGGCCCAATTGCCTTTCGCCCTGAGCCTGCGCAGCGGCAAGCTGATCGTCAAGTTTCGCGACCTGAAGGGTGAGCTCGGAGGCCGCGGCGCGCTCCAAACCCAAAGCATCGCCGAGAGCCAGGATCTGCCCTTCCAAATCTTCCAATTGCGCGTTTTTCTGGGCGATATCGACGTTGAGCTCGTCGAGCATCACCCCCTGCCCTTTGATGGTTTGCTGCAACACAAATTGCATCACCGCAAAGATCGTGAGCACAAACATCAAGACCAGCAATAGGCCAGTCATCGCATCGACAAACCCCGGCCAGATAGAGGCTTGGAACCTTGCGCCAGTGCGTCGGGAAAGTGCCATCGCGCGCGCCTAGCTCTGGTCGCGGCTTGCGGGATTGGACAGGGCTCTGATCGCCTTTGTCAGATTGGCCAGATCACTGCGGATTTCGGACAGGCTTTCTTGCCGGCCACTTGAGACTTCCTCAAGCACGCGCAGCATCTGCACATCGATCGAACGCAGACGCATCCGGCTCTCCGCGTCCATCCCGTCACCGCCGCCGCCTTCGCCCATCCGCGCGATCATCCGCTCTTGACTGGCCGCCACACGTTCAAGGGCTTCGGTCTGCCCCTGATCGAGCTTTTGCGTGAGCTTCTCCAAGCTCGCCGTCATCGCCATCAAATGCGACTGTACATGGGCCTGATCCTGCCCGGTTTGCGCATACATCCGCGCCATACCGTCCATCTGTTCAGACATCTGTTCCATCATCGCGCCGAGCATGGTGTTTTGCGCGCCCTCTTCGCCCTCACCGCCCGAGAACCCCACCCGAGTGATGGTCGACAACCATTCTTCCAATTCGCCATAAAACCGGTTCTGCCCCCGGCCAGAAAACACCTCAAGCAGCCCGACAATCAGCGAGCCGGCCAGACCCAATAATGAGGAGGCAAAGGCCACGCCCATCCCGTCCAGCTGCCCTTCAAGACCCAGCTGTAGACGCGAGAAAATATCCACCGCGCTTTCATTCTCGCCCGGGGTCAACGATTGGATCGTGGCCACCAAGGCCGGCACAGTGGTGGCCAGACCATAAAACGTGCCCAACAGGCCAATCAGGATCAGCATATTGGTGATATAGCGCGTCAATTCGCGCTGCTCATCAATGCGCGTTGAGACCGATTCCAAAATAGACCGCGATGAGGCGGAGCCGAGCTGCGTGCGCGCGCCGCGCCCGCGCAGCAGGCTGGCCAGGGGCAAAAGCAATTGCGGCGGCTTGGCGTCCTCATGGCCATCTCGCTGGCTGGCAAAGCCTTCGATCCATTGCACCGAATAGATCAGTGACAAAACCTGATGAAAACAAGTGGCCACGCCGATGAGAAACACAAAGAGGATAAAGGCGTTGAGATAGGGATTGGCCCAAAAGGTGGGTCCAACGCTGGGATAGGCCAAATAGCCCAAGCCCACGACCCCGCCGACAATGGCCAGCATGGTGAGGATTTGACTGAGCGGCTGCGAGAACTGAGGCGTTTGATCTCGGCGGATATGATCCATATCTGTGGTCCTGCCCTTAAATTCTAAGTCTATAAGTTTACTGCGCACCGCCCTTTAAGCCAAGCGGTTATGCAGATTTAGTTAAATTTGCGACTTTCTTTGCCAAATAATCCAATTGCGGATCTGGGATGCCCAGATCGCGTAACATATCGGCGGTTTTAAACAGATATTCCGGGTTTGGCCCGCGGCCTCCCACGGCCCGCGCGATGATCTTGGCCTGCTGATCCAGCCCATAGTGGCAATATTGCGCATGATCGCGGTCCACCACATAGGTCACGGCCCGTTCGCGGCGCCCATCGGCCAGGGGCAAATCCACCCATCTTTCCACATAGGCCGATGAAATCAACTCCCGCGCGCGCAGCTCTTGCAGCACATGCTCAGCCTCACGCTCATCCACCCGCAGGGCCAGCCCGGCGCAAACATCCGCCGTCTCTGCCGCATCCAGCGCGAGAACCAAGCCCGGATCCTCGGGCGTGCCGCGATGATGGATGGAGAGCATGCAAAAGGAGCGCCGATAGCCCGGCAGGTCCGCGCGCATCTGCTCGATGGGTTCAAACCCGGGGTTCCACAGCAAAGAGCCATAGCCAAACACCCACATTTTCGCTGCCTCCTCCGGCCGGCCTCAGATCACGCAGCCTATACGCCCTATTGCGCGCCAATAAAATACCCCGCGAACATCCCGCGCGCCTTCTGCTCTTGATAGAGCGCCACCTACGGATATGATAGGGAGATATGGCATAGGGCATTGAGCCAAAAGCAGATTTTGAAAAGCGATTTTGGAGGCGGGCATGACGGCGGCAGCAGAGGACACCCCATGGTTGAGATTGGCGAGGATTTCAGGGGATCATGAGGAAAATAAGCGGCTGTGGAATGGGTATCAGAAATATCTGTTGAGGCCGAATACACATGAGTATCAACGCCAGATGGAAAATCCAAAATTCGTAGATATTGTGGATCTTTCGGACGCGGAAATTCATAGTATTCAAACTGAAATACCAGACCTTCCCAAAGAAATGGTATGGTTTAACACAATTTCTCTGAGTACAGGCATCGCAGAAATCAAAACAGACCTTACATCGGATGGGTTCTATTTCGCGTTTGCCGTTTTCATCCAAAACACTACATTTAAGGGCTTGCTCACATTGGAGCATGCGCAATTCGCAGCGGGCCTATCCGCCATTGAGTGCGTTTTTGAAAACGACCTAAATGCAATAGGTGCCAGTTTTGGGTCATTCACTATGTTTATGGAGTGCCGTTTTATCGAGCGTACATATTTCCAAGGTGCAAAATTTGAAACCGCTAATTTCGATCAGGCAAAATTTAATGATATCTGCGCCTTTGATAATGCAAAGTTCGCCGGTCGAGCGTTCTTTACAGACTCCATTTTCACCAATTCAGCCAATTTTGACAGTGTGGAATTTCACGATGTTACATCTTTCGATTTAGCAGCTGCTTCCAGCGCGGCGGTATCATTAAGCTTTAAGGATGCTAAATTTTTCGAACATCCCCCCAGGTTTTTTGGCCGCGCGCTGCATGAAGATACCGATTGGACGGGCGTTAAATTACCAAACGCCGAGGCGCAGGCGGCTCCACCTCGGTATCTCTTAGAGGACGACAAACGCGCCTATGAGCAGTTGCGGATCAAATGCGGTGCCTTGGGGAAGGTGGAGGATGAGCATATGTTCTTTCGCAGGGAGATGGAGCTCACGGGCCGCCTCTCCCCTTGGTACACCCGCGCCACCTATTGGCTTTATCATCTTGTATCAGATTATGGCTACAGCTATTGGCGGCCGATTGCTGGGATGGTGGGGGTATGGTACTTTTGGAGCATATTTTACGCGCTTCATTTCATGGCCCGAGACCAGCTGCATCTGTGCATGGACAGGGTCGAGCTTTTGCGCAGCGCAATGGGGCTGTCTTTTGCGAATATTTTTGCCGTCTTTGGGTTTTATCGGCGGTTTCCCAGTGATCTTTTGGCCGATCCCACGTTTGTGACCGTTCTGCTCACTGTGAGTGAAACCCTGCTGGGCTTTGTGTTTTTGTTCTTTCTGGGTCTTGGGCTGCGCACGCGGTTCCGGCTGCGCTAGGGCCTAGGCCCCAAGGATCGCAGCGGGCATTAGCGTTTCTTGGGGCTTTAGCTTTTCTTGCGGCCAAAATCGGGTGCATCCGTGTCTTGGCCCGCATCGATGATGCCCCGGCGGATGGCGCGGGTGCGGGTGAAATAATCATGCAGCATCTCACCATCGCCGGTGCGGATCGCCCGTTGCAGCGCGAAGAGCTCTTCGGTGAAGCGGCCGAGGATCTCCAAGGTCGCATCCTTATTGGTCAAAAACACATCGCGCCACATGGTCGGATCACTGGCGGCAATGCGGGTAAAGTCGCGAAAGCCGGTGGCGGAGAAGTTGATCACCTCCGAATTGGTCACCCGGTGCAGATCATCGGCCACGCCCACCATCGTAT
>JGI26079J46598_1001104_pt1 | contig 10932 bp, 11 predicted proteins | sample SaaInl59LU_5_DNA_FD_46598 | JGI IMG/M metagenome (IMG submission 46598) | reverse complement strand
TCAAAAGCATTGAGACCTTGAAGTACGAGGGCGCCATTATTGCGTCTGACAACATATGGGAAAAGAAGGACAGTATCTTTGCCTCCACACCCGCGTTCGAGCTCCTCGTTACTACGACCAACGGAGACCACTTGCGCACCCGCGCGTTTTATAAAAAGCCAGAAGGTCAACAGCAGTCGGCCGACGGTACAGTGCACGTTTGGGATCCGGATCGATTCTATGCTGAATTGCCGGACGGACGAATGGCNTTAATACAACGCTATGGCTGGAGAAACTTATTGAAATTACGCTGGGATTTCACTGAAGCACAGTGATCTACAGCGCATTTGATTATTAACAATTGTGTATAAGAAAATTGGGCCGCGTGCCGTTACAAAGGCGCCTGCCCGATTATATTTGTCTTACGAGCATTAAATTCAACGCGTATGAAGTTTATAGTATCTAGTTCGAAACTCTTGAAGCAACTCCAATTGATTGGAGGCATTATTCAGAGCAACAATACCTTACCCATATTGGACAATTTCTTGTTTGAATTAAAGCAAGGTGAGTTGACGGTCAGCGCTTCAGATTTGGAGACTATGATGAGCGTTAATTTAGAAGTAGAAAGCCAAGACCACGGTACTGCTGCCGTTCCGGCCAAGACGCTTTTAGATACCTTAAAGACCTTTCCAGAGCAGCCGTTGACCTTTACTTTCGATGAAGGCGCGCACTCCATTGAACTCGCTTCAGATTACGGGAAGTATTCGTTGGCTTACATTGACGGCGAAGAGTTTCCTAAGTTCCCAGAGTTAGAAGATTCTTCAAAGGCGACCTTGCCTGCAGAAGCATTGGTGACGGGAATTACAAAAACATTATTCGCTACCGGTAACGATGAGCTTCGTCCAGTTATGAGCGGGGTGTTTTTCCAATTTGAATCTAATTCGCTGACCTTCGTCGCTACGGATGCACATAAGTTGGTGCGTTACCGCAGGACGGATTTAGGCGCTGCGGATACTGCTGAATTCATTATGCCTAAAAAGCCGTTGAACATGCTTCGCGGTTCCTTGAGCTATGACAGTTCAGAAGTAGAGGTAGTGTACAACAATACCAACGCCCATTTTACATTTGATAATGTTGTATTGGTTTGTCGTTTGATCGATGGAAAATACCCGAACTATGAGGCGGTTATTCCACAGTCGAACCCAAATGTGATGCTTATTGATCGCAGCGCATTCTCCTCTTCAGTGAAACGTGTCGCTATTTTCTCCAATAAAACGACGCATCAGATTCGTTTGAAACTGGCCGGTGCAGAGATTTCAGTAAGTGCTGAAGATCTAGATTTTAGCAATAAAGCACACGAACGCATTTCTTGCGACTACCAAGGCGATGATATGGANATTGGTTTTAATTCGCGCTTTTTGCTTGAGATGTTAAGCAATCTTGGTAGTGATAACGTACGCATGGAAATGAGTGCGCCAAACCGTGCGGGCCTTTTAATACCGGCAGACGGCATGGACGATGGTGAAGACTTACTCATGCTCGTTATGCCTGTNATGTTAAATCATTAAACGTACACACTCNGCCGCGCAGCGCGCGGTGTAGACTAGATATAAAAAAGCCCCGCAACGCGGGGCTTTTTTGTATGCTTTATTTTCNGGGGTCCAGTGTGGTAGGCACATTGTTATTGGTAGGTGCCACCTCTAAGTTTTGGACCAGTGGATAGGCTTCGTCCAATTGCCACTTGCCATTAGACCAGTAGATGCGATCGTACGAAAAGTCAGGGCCGTAGGCAAACCAGCGTTCTTCTAAACCTTCTTGCGAAGGCGCGAGGTGATCGCAGATGAAACCACGGTGCTTTTTATCCCAACGCACGGCCGCGGTCAGCGAGCTGTTGTAACGGAATTGAATACGGTAGGGCCTGCGCTGGTAGCGCTCATCGCCGTTGTAGCGNATGTTGAAAATTCGCGAGCCAAAGTGCACCTTAGCGCTCTTACTGCCCAATTCAATCGCATCAATAAATTTTGTGTTTACCGTGCGGCCCGGTCGAAAGGTAAGCAGGGTATAATGTTTTTCGCCGCGGTAGCGTGTGGTTCGAATATCGTAACAAATACCTCCTACGAATTCGCCGCCCTTGAGCCATCGGTATGGTGCATCTGCTGTTCCGACGTCTTTCAATACGAGCCTAGGGTTGTCCTTCCAATCGGGGCTCCAAAGGAAGCCGTGAAAGGAAAATTCGCCGCTCGCTTTTGGCACGGCCCAAGTATAAAGTGCAAATTTTTGATCTTCAGGAAGTTGAACACTTAGATTGCGAACGCTTTTCAAGGTTGCGCCGTAATTCTGAGAAACACTTATAAAATCCCAAAGGCTGTCGGCGAAGATTTCNGCAAGCGAATCGCGGAAGGGTTCATTTTCAGGAAGTAAATAGGATTGACCAAGCGCAGCCAGACGGGCTTCTGTGACTTGAGCGCCTCCCACAATGCTGCTCAATAAGAAAATGGACAACCAATAGCGCATGGGATTACTCATCCAAGTGCATGAAGGTTTTCTTTGCCATAAGTTGGTCGTCGGTTTCTTCATGGTCTTCATCCGGTACACAGCAGTCTACGGGACAAACTTCGGCACATTGTGGCTCTTCATGGAAGCCGATACATTCCGTGCATTTGTCCGTTACAATGTAATAAACGTCGTAATCAACCGGTTCTTGTGCTTCATCTGCATCGTATTCGTTGCCGTTTGGCGTAACAATTTTTCCGCTCAGGTCAGTCCCCTCGTTGAATCGCCACTCCATGGCACCTTCATAAATAGCATTATTTGGGCACTCCGGCTCGCATGCGCCGCAGTTGATACATTCGTCTGTGATTTTAATGGCCATTTCTACGCGTAGTGTTTTAGCTTTGCAAATCTAACACAAAGGTAGCGCCAATGTTTTTCTCAGACCATAGGATTCAAGCAGTTTCGAACTTGGGCCAATTCTTAAGGGAATTTTCCGAGGGTACGCCCATATCCGGTGGACATGCGGATATCGCTGAGGAGCTCGAAGCCGCCATTGTTCAGTCGCACCGAAGCAACGGCTGGTTTATTGAAGAAAATCAGCGTCATGCGCTTGCAGCATGGGGGCAAGCATTGTCCCGCGATGCCTTGCAGGATTGGCGTGAGCGCGAAGGTGGTTCACGTGAGGTCAATAGAACGCGTGTAGGTATCGTGATGGCGGGTAATATTCCGTTGGTTGGATTGCATGATTTTTTGGCCGTGTTTTTATCCGGTCACTATGCGNTGGTTAAACGCAGCAGCGACGACGATTACCTGATTCCTGTTTTGGTAAAGGTTTTACTGCGTCACGACCCGCTGTTTGAAGGCGACTGGGTATTTGTTGACCGATTAAACGATATGGAGGCTGTCATCGCCACAGGCAGTGACAATACCGCGCGGTACTTTGAATATTACTTTGGGAAGTACCCTAATATCATTCGTAAAAACAGAACCTCTATCGCATTGCTCGATGGGAGCGAATCCGATGAAGAATTGGTCGCGCTAGGAGAAGATATCTTCCGATACTTTGGAATGGGGTGCAGGAATGTAGGCCACATCATGGTCCCGGAAGCATTCGATGTACAACGCATCTTTGCAAACATCGTTGACTGGAACGGCATTGTCAACAACAACAAATACGGGAATAACTACGAATACTATCGTGCCCTTTTCTTACTGAATCAAGACGATTTCTTGGAAAATGGCTTTGTGATCGTTCGTGAGAACGAGGAACTGCATACTCCCGTAGGTATTCTTCACATCAGTCGTTACGAAGATGAAGCCGGCGCCGCAGATAAGATTGCCGGTTGGGGTGAGAAAATCCAATGCGTGGTTGGCCACGGCCATATTCCTTTTGGGAAAGCACAGAAACCCGCGCTTTGGGAGTACGCCGACGGCGTGAACACTATGGCATTCCTTGCCAGTCTCTAAAGCTATAAAGGCTCCGTAGCGCCTAAGGTTATGTAGTTGTTTCGGAAAGTGCCGTGTATATCGTATTGCGGACCGGCTGGATCACGTAATACGGCATTAATCAACGCATTTACACTGTCGGGCAGGTAAGAAAATCCAGAATTAGGCAGAAGAGGTCCAGGTTCGTAGCCCCAGTTTTGATTGTAGAATAAATCGCTCCCCACAAACATGTCGACGTCTGTCAAGGCATAATGTTCCCCTTCCGGATTGGGATCGATGGTCAGTGCCGATTTTTCAAACGTAACATCAAAATCTTCCCCATTGTCGATGGCAAGACTCACCTCATTATCTAGTGAACCGTCGACAATACACTCATAAAATGAAGCGCTGATTGGACGCGTATAGCGCGTGCCACTACCGTCTTCGAAAAAGTTACTTAAGCCCACGGCCGTGCCGCCTCGGGAAGAATAACTCCAAGTATTCAAAAACGTACTATTTCGTGCTTCGTAATTGCCACCAAGACCGTAAAGGCCATAAACGCCTGCTGGACCGCTGATGAAATTAGTCAATGTAGCATCTCCGAATCCCCCATAAAGATTGACGCGGGAGCTGTGTGTGATGATGAGCTGCTCTGCATTAAGCGTAGCTGCGCTATCTAGACGAATGCCCGTAGTGCATTCTTTATGATGGTGTTTTTTATTTCGTGGTTTTGGTTCGAACGCATTAGGAAGAGTCCGCCTAAAACTCCGCCCCATTGGCCGGGTACCCATTCGTAACCAGGTTCTAATCGGTCCCCTTGGAAAACGACGGGCTGGTTCATGTGGTTCGCATCGATACCTCCACCGTTTACAACTAATCGGCTGTCGCGGTATGCCCAGAGGCCACCACCTTTATGAATGTGGATTTGTGTGCCCTCATTAATAGTCAGCAAACAAGCGCTGTCGACGACGGCATAACCGTAAATGACATGGGGTTTGTCATTATTCCATACGGCATTACAAGGTAGAATGGTATACGGGATTTTAATGTCTGGATACGGCTCGGGTTGTGCGATAGTGAGCACACGGTCGGGGAAATGGTAATAAGCGTCCCATACAGCCGTGATTAGATTTACGTGTTGCTTAATTGCGCCGTTTTCGAACCAAATGCTATCGGTATAGATCATTTCTGTGGCACCTTGTGCATCAGGTGAAATTTCAATAAAAACATAGGCAGAATCCCCAGCTAAGATCTCGAGATTCTCTAAAGACTTGCCGCTCACCCCATCTACATTCATGCGGTAATAACTGCCCTCTCCGCGCGCGAGGCGGATTCTATCCACAGTCATGTTTTCTGCAGAGGTATTGTACACCTTTAAAATGCGCGTTGAACTGCCCAGTCCAGTGAAAACGGTATCGAGGTAAAGGGTATCTTGCGAGAAGCCCAATTCAATGTTACTCCCTTGAAAATCAATAGTATTGCGGCAGCTTGAAAGCGCGGCAATGGTGAGGAGAAGTAAAAATAATTGGACCTTTTTCATTTCTACGAAGCTACTCTAGTATTTTTGCACTCGCAATGAAGTGGTTATGAACATTTACCATATATTTGCCGTCCAATTAAGAAACAGGGGTCTGGGCCAAAACTCAGGCTAGTAAATAAAAAAAGAAAATGAAAAACGGTATTCATCCAGAAAACTATCGCTTGTGTGTCTTCAAAGACATGGGTACTGGCGATCAGTTCATTACTAAGTCTTGTGCAGATGCAAAGGACACCATCGAAGTGGAAGGCGTAGAATATCCATTAATCAAAATGGAAATTTCTAGCTATTCGCACCCATACTACACTGGTAAAGTGAAGTTGGTAGATACAGCGGGTCGCGTAGACAAATTCCGCAGCCGTTACGGAAAGAAAAGTTAAGCTTAGGCTTTATAAAATACAAGACTCGCTTTACAGCGGGTCTTTTTTTTGCCCTAACTTTCCGAAACCAAAGTCATTTCCTAAGATGCGTATACAATTAGTCGATTCTTCCAACCGCAATCACCTGCTTCCCTTAACCTTTACACGCCCGGTTTCCGCGCTGCGTTGTGGGATTTTAAGTATTGCGGAAAAGTACACCAAGCGCGGGCACGAGGTCGGTAATGAAACTCAGGATTATTTACAGCGTAAATTTCCGAGCATCGCTGATGCGACAGTATGCGTGGACGGCGGCGTTTGTCCGACGGATGAATTCCTTGCGGCGGCGGCTGCTTTAATGAGCGGACAAAGCCTTTGTAAAGGAGAACTAGTCGTTGCATGGAAAGGAGAGAAGCCATCAGATACTGCTGGAAGCACGTGTTTTGAAGGGCCTTTAAATGTGGTTGCGCGTCCATGGGACATATGGGGTTTGAATGCAGCTGAATTGGAGGCCGATTTCGACTTGCTTACTACCGGGCGCAAGAGTGCTCCGGTAGATCCAACCTGNACCGTGATNGGCGATCGAATCTTTTTAGAAGAAGGAGCTAAGGCCACGGCGAGTATNTTAAATACCACAACAGGTCCCATCTACCTCGCTAAAAACGCNGAAATCATGGAAGGTTGTGTGGTTCGGGGCGGCCTAGCTTTGGGTGNACACAGCGCTTTAAAATTGGGCACNAAAATCTATGGTGCAACAACATTAGGGCCGCATTGTAAAGTAGGCGGTGAGGTTAATAATAGTGTGATCTTAGGGTACAGCAATAAAGGCCATGACGGCTTTTTAGGCAACAGCGCCTTGGGCGAATGGTGTAATATAGGCGCNGATACGAACAACTCTAACTTGAAGAACAATTACGACGAGGTTAAAGTATGGAGCTACGTAAGCAAGCGTTTCGCTAAAACCGGTCAGCAGTTTTGTGGTCTGATTATGGGCGACCATAGTAAATCAGGGATCAATACCATGTTCAATACCGGCACGGTGGTTGGAGTTAGCGCCAATGTATATGGTGCAGGGTTTCCTAGAAACTTTATTGCTTCTTTCTCCTGGGGTGGTCCGCAGGGCACGATGGAATACAAGCTCGATAAAGCTTTAGACACGGCAAATAGAATGATGCAGCGCCGCGGATTAGCAGTGGATGAAGTAGAGCAAGAAATCTTACAGTCTGTTTACGAACAGACGGCGGAATTCAGACGCTAGAGCGCTTTTAAGGCTGCAATCGTTGCAAGAGGATCATCGCTTTTAAAGACAAAAGAACCGGCCACTAAGGCGTCGGCACCCGCAGCTAAAAGTCTCGCACCCGTCTCTAAATTCACGCCACCGTCAATTTCAATGAGTGCTTTAGAACCCGTGCGGTCAATCAATTCACGCGCTTGGGCTGTTTTCTTTATCGTGTTTTCTATAAATTTTTGACCGCCAAATCCTGGATTCACACTCATCAAAAGGACTTCGTCTAGGTCTTGAATGATGTCCTCCAACACACTAACGGGGGTATGCGGATTCAGGGCAACGCCTGCNTTCATNCCGGCATTGTGAATCTCTTGAATAGTTCGGTGCAAGTGCGTACAGGCTTCGGCATGAACCGTCAAAATATCGGCACCACACTCCTTAAAGGTTTGTATGTAACGCTCTGGCTGGACTATCATCAAATGCACGTCCATGACTTTTTCGCAGTTCTCAGCCATCGTCTTTACCACTGGCATTCCGTAGGATATATTAGGGACAAAAACGCCATCCATAACATCGATATGGAACCAGTCTGCTTGGCTTTNATTNACCATTTGACAGTCGCGTTGGAGGTTGCCAAAGTCGGCAGCTAAAAGAGATGGTGAGATGATAGGTGCAGCCATGCTGATGCGTTTAAGTTCGCTACAAAAGTAAAACACCCCGCCCGTGAAGGCGAGGTGTTCTATAAAAAACTTAATACCAAGGTTATTAACCGAGGTAGGTCTTCAAGATTTTACTTCTTGAGGTATGCTTCATGCGACGAATGGCTTTCTCTTTAATTTGACGAACACGCTCGCGCGTCAAGTCAAATTTCTCGCCAATCTCCTCTAGAGTCATGGGATGCTGACCGCCTAAACCAAAGTACAAACGGATCACATCACCTTCGCGCGGCGTTAAAGTCGCCAACGAACGCTCGATCTCAGTACGTAAACTGTCCATCATCAAATCCTCGTCCGGATGCGGGGAATCTGAAGAATTCAATACGTCGTATAAGTTACTGTCTTCACCCTCAACCAACGGTGCGTCCATACTCACGTGGCGACCGCTGTTGCGCATACTTTCCTTCACATCCGATTCGCTCATCTCTAAGTGTTTAGAGATTTCCGCAGCACTCGGTGGACGCTCGTGCTCTTGCTCGAGGTACGCGTAAGCTTTGTTGATTTTATTGATTGAACCAATTTTGTTCAATGGCAAACGAACGATACGGCTCTGCTCTGCAAGGGCTTGCAGAATGCTCTGACGAATCCACCAAACGGCGTAAGAAATGAACTTAAAACCGCGTGTCTCATCGAAGCGTTGCGCAGCTTTAATCAAACCCAAGTTTCCTTCGTTGATCAAATCAGGAAGGGTTAAACCTTGGTTTTGATATTGCTTTGCTACAGAAACCACAAATCGAAGGTTGGCTTTGGTCAACTTTTCAAGGGCAATCTGATCACCGGCCTTAATGCGCTGGGCTAATTCTACTTCTTCCTCAGCTGTGATTAATTCCACTTTACCGATTTCCTGAAGGTATTTGTCCAACGAAGCGGTCTCGCGATTCGTTACCTGTTTTGTGATTTTTAACTGTCTCATGCTCGAGATGAATTTTTTAGCGTATGTGCGCCTTTGCTAAACAAAGGCGCACCACACAAGTTCAAAAGATAAGAATTAAGCTTCAGCTTTATCGCCGTCTTTCTCCGGTTTAGGGAGAAGAACCTTACGAGAAAGCTTCATCTTACCTGCTTTGTCAACCTCTAGAAGCTTCACTTTAACCGTATCACCTTCCTTAAGAACGTCTTCGACATTCTTAATTCGTGTCCAGTCAATTTCTGAAATGTGAAGCAATCCTTGAACTTTAGGAGCAATCTCAACGAAAGCACCATAAGTCTGTACACCACGAACAATACCTTCGTATACCTCACCAATTTCTGGTTCGAATGCGATAGCACGGATCATTTCTAATGCTTTGTCCATCATGGCAGCATCCTTACCAGAAATCTCAACGTGGCCGCGGTCGTCTACCTCAGAGATAGTTACCGTTGTACCTGTATCCGCTTGGATTCCTTGGATGTTTTTACCACCAGGGCCAATGATTGGCCGATGAATTCTTTCTTCACAGTGAGCTTGTAAATCTTCGGTGCATTTGGTTTCAATTCCGTGCGCGATTCCGGCATGGTTTTCAACATTTCACCTAAGATGTGCAAACGACCTTCTAAGCTTTGCTTGAGGGCCTGAACTATAATTTCGTAGCTCAAACCTTTGATCTTAATGTCCATCTGACAAGCCGTAATACCTTTTTCAGTACCCGTCACTTTAAAGTCCATATCACCCAAGTGATCTTCATCACCTAAGATGTCCGACAAAACTGCAAATTTCTCACCGTCAGAAATTAATCCCATGGCAATACCGCTTACTGGACGAACCAATTTCACCCCAGCATCCATTAGTGCTAGCGTACCTGCACAAACCGTTGCCATCGAAGACGAACCGTTTGATTCAAGGATATCGCTTACCACACGAATAGTAAATGGGTTTTCTGGATCTACCATTTGGTACAAAGCACGCTGTGCTAGGTTACCGTGACCAACTTCGCGACGGCTTACCCCACGAATAGGGCGCGCTTCACCTGTAGAAAATGGTGGGAAATTATAATGTAAATAGAATTTCTCTTCACCTGTGAAGGTTGCATCATCAATTCTATTAGCGTCTAACGATGTACCTAAGGTTACCGTAGTCAACGATTGCGTTTCACCGCGAGTAAATACTGCAGAACCGTGTGCACCTGGCAAGTAATCAATTTCTGACCAAATAGGGCGTACAGTTGTCGTATCACGTCCGTCTAGACGTTTACCCTCGTTAAGTACCATGTCACGCATGGCCTTGTACTCTACATCGTGGAAGTAGGTTTTTGCGAAACCAGTATTCGCTGCCAACCATTCTTCATCTTTGTTTTCAAGGTATTCGTTTAGAATCGCTTTGAAACCTGCAGAACGCTCGTGCTTAGGCAAGCCACTTTTTGCAACTTCATAAACCTTGTCATAAGTAGCAGCCATTACCTCTTCACGAACTTCTTCGTTGTGCGTTTCGTGGCTGTATTCGCGCTTGGTTTGAGCTTTCTCCACTTGAGAAGCTAAACGCAATTGCGCTTCGATCTGAACTTTGATGGCATCGTGGGCATATTTGATCGCCTCAACCATTTCTTCTTCAGAAATTTCTTGCATTTCACCCTCGACCATGACGACGCTGTCCATTGACGCACCGATAACCATGTCTAGTTCGAGCTCACTAATTTGAGCAGGAGTAGGGTTGATCACGTGTTCTCCGTTGATACGACCAACGCGTACCTCAGAAATAGGACCGTCGAATGGAAGATCACTTACTGCGATTGCTGCAGATGCAGCCAAACCAGTTAAAGAGGTTGCTTCAACATTCTCGTCGTACGAGATCATTTGAATCATGAGTTGAATCTCAGCGTGGTAATCCTTTGGGAACAAAGGACGCAANACGCGGTCAATCAAACGCATGGTTAATACTTCATTGTCTGAAGGACGACCTTCTCTCTTNAGGAATCCTCCAGGAACGCGGCCGTTGGCTGCAAATTTTTCACGGTAATCTACCGTAAGCGGAAGAAAGTCAATGCCGTCCTTCGCTTCTTTGCTGGACACAACAGTGGCCAACAGCATTGTACCACCGCACTTAACGACTACAGAGCCATCTGCTTGTTTGGCCAGTTTCCCGGTCTCAAGTGTGATTTCTCTTCCGTCAGGAAGTAGGATAGTTTCAGTAATTGCTTGTGGAATCATATATAGTGTAAATAGATACTTTTTTATACGCAAAAAGGCAATTGTAAAAATTGCCTTTTTGTGTACTTCTTAAGC
>JGI26079J46598_1001092_pt1 | contig 10992 bp, 6 predicted proteins | sample SaaInl59LU_5_DNA_FD_46598 | JGI IMG/M metagenome (IMG submission 46598) | reverse complement strand
ATGAGTTGCTCGTACTTTAGGCCAACTAAATCTGCACCCGTAACGGTTTTCTCGATCTGGTACGGAATCTTTTTTGCACCTGCTTCGTAGGTGGCTGTATCACCTTCTACGAATTTTTTACCAAAGAGTTTCCCCAGAAGTGGCGTGGCAGCAATGATGCTTACCGGTTCGTGTGTGTATTGGTTAAACGTGTGGACTAAACTGTATTCTATTTTAGGTCCTACGGTTAAGGCTGTATTCGAGGGCAACGTCCACGGCGTGGTAGTCCAGGCGAGAAAGTGTACGGTCGCAGCGCCGAAGAGCGCTTCGCTTTGCCCGTTATTTATCATTTTGAACTGGGCCACGACGGTGTTGTCTTTGACATCCTGGTAACAACCCGGCTGATTCAGCTCGTGTGAACTCAGTCCCGTACCCGCTTTTGGTGAATAGGGTTGAATGGTGTAGCCCTTGTAAATCAAGCCCTTTTTGTAGAGTTGAGCGAGCAGCCACCACACACTTTCCATGTACTTAGGCTCATAGGTAACATAGGGTTTATCCATATCCACCCAATAGCCCATTTGGTCGGTCAAGTCCTTCCAAATACCGGTATAACGCATGACCGCGGTGCGGCACGCATCGTTGTATTCTTCAATAGTGATCGACTTTCCAATATCTTCTTTAGTAATGCCCAATTCTTTCTCAACACCTAATTCCACGGGTAANCCGTGCGTGTCCCAGCCCGCCTTGCGGTCTACGAGGAAGCCTTTTTGCGTTTTNTAGCGACAAAACACATCTTTTAAAGAGCGTCCCATCACGTGGTGTATGCCCGGGAGACCGTTTGCGCTAGGAGGGCCTTCAAAGAATATCCAAGGTTCGGCATCCTTGCGCGCAACAAGCGTCTGTTCAAATAAATGCGATTGCTTCCATTTGGCTAAAACAGCTTTATGGATGCCCGCAAGGTCTAGGTTCGCGTATTCTGGAAATGTGCTCATGAGGTTATTCTACAGTAGCTATACACTTGAGTTCAATGGCGATGGGTGTCGGTAAACTATTGATTTCTATGGTTGTTCGGCAGGGTTGGTTCTCTTTAAAGTACGCTGCATAGATCCGATTAAACGTNTGAAAGTCGCGTTTCATGTCCACAAGAAAGACCTGAACGTCGACCAATTCCCCCCAAGAAGAACCGCTCGCCTCTAAAATTGCTTTCACGTTTGCAAAAACGCTGTGGACCTGTGCTTCGAAATCAAAAGCTTTGAAATTCCCGTTGTGATCCAGTTCCAATCCTGGAATTCCGCTATCATTTGCATCGCTGCCTGCAGTTCTAGGGCCTACTCCTGAAAGGAACAATAGGTTACCAACTTTTCTTGCGTGTGGATACAAACCCACTGGTTTTGGGGCGGTTGACGTAGAAATCTTGTTTGAATCGGCCATNTCACTTTCGTATTAAGTCTGCAAAAATAGGGAATGCGCATGGGAAGCCCTTCATGAAATGGCACGAGGTTCAAATAAAACTTAGTGTTGTTTGTACACTTACTACAATTTGTTATATATTTGCCCTGTATGTGAAGATTGGTGGTTCTTTCTTTTCATGCTTCTGTGATAGGTTCTAGGGGCTATTTGGCAGAGTTTTCAGGGTGTTACTGAGCCGATTTTTAACACCAGAAAATCCTTCCAAATTCCCCTTTTTTTTTGCCCTAAACTTTCGTTTAGCACGATTTCTTCTCTGCCAATGTGTCTATTTTCGGAGGAAAGTTTCGAATTGGCCCTTTTTTAGCAGTCATAAAAGTCTACCCTTCGGGTACAACCTATTATTTTTGTAGACTATTTATAAGAACTTGACAGCCTCATGCTGAAACTCATATCCAAACTCGTGGGATCCAAAAGTATCCGCGATCTCAAAAAATTGCAGCCTTACGTTGAATCCGTAAATGCTTTCGAAGCCGCGCTCACGGGCATGAGCAATGATCAGTTGCGCGAGCGGACAGCTTCGTTCAAAGCAAGTATTGCGGAAGCGACTGCGGAAACAAAAGCGTCCAAAGACGCGCTTTATGCTCAAATAGAAAACACACCGGATTACGATGCTCGCGAACCTTTGTATGAGCAGATCGAGGAATTGGATGCGCAAGAGCTTGAGTTAATAGAAGATGTTTTACGTACTATTCACCCAGAAGCATTTGGTGTTATGCGCGAAACAGCGCGTCGTTTTAATGCCGGTGATGTTCGTGCGACTGCAACAGCCCTAGACCATGAGCTGGCAAAGAAGCACGCACACATTACCATAGAAGGTGATGCGGTCATTTATGCCAATTCTTGGAAGGCTGCCGGCGGCGATATCACTTGGAACATGGTGCATTATGATGTGCAATTGATTGGGGGTACGGTGTTGCATCAAGGAAAAATTGCAGAAATGGCCACGGGTGAGGGTAAGACCTTAGTCGCGACCCTACCGGTGTATCTAAATGCCCTTGCAGGACGCGGCGTACATGTCGTTACGGTGAACGACTACCTCGCAAAGCGGGATAGTGAATGGATGGCTCCCGTATTTAATTTTCACGGCTTGACCATTGATTGTATTGATAAGCACCCTTCAAATTCTGAAGAGCGCCGTGCCGCTTACTACAGCGATATCACCTACGGAACGAATAACGAATTTGGTTTTGACTATTTACGCGACAACATGGCGCGCCGCCAAGAAGATCGCGTTCAAACCCGCGGTCACCATTTCGCCATTGTGGATGAGGTCGATAGTGTATTGATTGACGACGCAAGAACACCACTCATTATCTCTGGGCCTACCCCAAAGGGCGACCAGCATCAGTTTAATGAGTTGAAGCCTTTTGTTGAGGCGTTAATGACGGCGCAAAAAACATTGGTCCAAAAAGAATTGGCTGAAGCTAAGAAACTGATTAGCGAGGGGAACACTGAAGAAGGGGGTGTGAAATTACTTCGTGCGTACCGTGGACTGCCTAAATCAAAGCCACTGATCAAATTTTTATCACAAGACGGCATGAAGTCGCTACTCCAAAAGACGGAAGCGAATTACATGCAAGAGCAGGGCAAGAAAATGAAACTCATCGATGAAGAGATGTTCTTCACCATTGAGGAGAAAAANAATCAAATTGACTTGAGCGGTAAGGGGGTGGATCTCATTTCCAAAAATACGGCCAAGGACTTTTTTGTAATGCCGGACATCACTGCCGAGCTCAGTGCATTNGAAGACGCTGGACTGAGTGCGGAGGACAAAGCGGCTAAGAAAGATGTGGTCATGCGCGATTATGGTGTAAAATCAGAGCGCATTCATACGGTTAACCAATTGCTCAAAGCCTACGCCTTGTTCGAAAAGGATACGGAGTATGTGATCATGGACAACAAAGTAAAGATTGTCGACGAGCAAACGGGTCGTATTATGGAAGGTCGTCGTTATTCAGACGGTCTTCATCAAGCGATTGAGGCAAAGGAAAATGTCAAAATTGAGGCGGCAACGCAGACCTATGCCACCATCACTTTACAGAACTATTTCCGTATGTACCATAAACTGGCAGGAATGACAGGTACGGCAGAAACAGAGGCAGGGGAGTTTTGGGAAATCTACGAATTAGAAGTAGTGGTGATTCCAACCAACCGTCCTATTGCCCGTGACGATCGTGATGATTTAGTCTTTAAAACCAATCGCGAGAAGTACAATGCGGTGATAGATGAAATTGCTGCATTGCGCGATGCAGGAAGACCCATATTGGTGGGTACGACCTCAGTTGAAATTTCTGAATTGTTAAGCCGTGCGTTAAAGATTCGCAAGGTGCCACACCAGGTGTTGAACGCTAAGATGCACCAAAAGGAGGCTGAGGTTGTGGCTGAAGCAGGGAAACCCGGTATGGTGACTATTGCAACGAACATGGCTGGACGTGGTACGGATATTAAATTGAGCGATGAGGCGAAAGCTTCAGGCGGTCTTGCGATTATAGGTACTGAACGTCACGATAGCCGTCGTGTTGACCGCCAGTTGCGTGGTCGTGCCGGTCGTCAAGGGGATGTGGGTTCGTCCCAATTCTTCGTATCCCTAGAAGATAAACTCATGCGCCTGTTTAATTCCGAGCGAATTGCAGGTTTGATGGACCGATTAGGTCTTGAGGAAGGTGAGGTCATTCAGCACAGCATGGTAAGCAAATCTATCGAACGTGCGCAAAAGAAGGTTGAAGAGAACAACTTTGGAACGCGTAAGCGCTTGCTTGAATACGATGATGTGATGAACAGTCAACGTACGGTCATATATAAGCGACGTGGAAATGCATTGAGCGGCCAGCGTATCAAGGTGGACATCGCCAACATGATGTACGACACGTTAGCGGATTTAGTCGAGGGTTACCAACCAGCGAAAGACTTTGAGGGCTTTAAACTAGACTTCTTTAGAACCTTTGCTTTTGAGCCTTCAATGGATGCTGATACGTTCAACACCGGGGCCATTGACGATCTGGCTAATGCGTTATTCACTCAAGCCAGCAATTTCTATCGTGAAAAAGGAAACCGTATTTCTACCGCAGCACTACCGGTATTTAAACAAGTCGTTGAAGATCCAAAAAACAACTACGACAAAATTTTAGTACCAATCACTGATGGCCAAAAGGCATTACAAGTGACTTCAGTGCTCAAGGAAGTGATGGACACCAATGGTCAATCGCTCATTTCGGATATCGAAAAAGGGATATCTATTGCGATCATTGACGATCAATGGAAAGAGCACTTGCGTGCCATGGACGACTTGCGTCAAAGTGTTCAGGGAGCGGTTTATGAGCAGAAAGATCCCTTGTTGATTTACAAATTTGAGTCTTTTGAATTGTTCAAATCATTAGTTTCTCGCGTCAACCAAGAAATCGTAAGCTTCTTGTTCAGAGGTGATTTACCTGCGAACGATCCAAGCAGTGTTCGTCAAGCGCCGGCTTCACAACCTAAGCAACCAAAACTACAAGAGAGTCATCCCGGAACGGATGTGCCTTCGACTTCTTCTGGAAGAGCGCCGCAACAGCCGCGACCAAAACCCGCGCCGGTGGTGAATACAGGTAAAACCTACGGTCGAAACGATGCAGTGACCATTGTGAACATGCAATCGGGTGAAGAGCGTAATGTTAAATACAAAAAAGCCGAACCGCTGCTGCAACAGGGCTGGGTTATAAAAGAGTAATCTGATGTTCTGGACGGCATTGACGCGTATTCTTCTTCGCAACAGGTTTGCATGGTTAGTCACTGTGGCATTTGCTACTGCNTTCATGGCCTATCAAGGCACCTCTGTGGAGATGACCTACGAATTCGCAAAGTTGATGCCGGAGACAGATTCCGTTTCCATAGAATACAATCAATTGGTTGAGGAATTTGGACAGGCCTCAAATACCGTAGTCATTGCTATGGAAGACGCCGATTTCTTCCAGCGAGAACATCTTGAGCAGTGGCTTGAATTAATGGGAGACTTGAAAGCGGTGGACGGCATAGAACACGTTCAGAGTTTGACAGAAGCCTACGGATTATTCGTTGACAGCACTACAGAAAAATTGGCTCCGGATACGCTGTTCAAGGCATTACCAGTAAACGGTGAAGAAGAAATATCGCTTGAGGCACGAGTTAAAAGTTGGCCCTTCTACAAAGGGATTTTGTACAAAGGCGATACCTATATGGCAATTTTACGCATCGATGAGGAGCGTTTGTACAACAAACAGATAGTCCCGGTAATTGAAAATGCGAAGGCCATTATTTTAGCATGGGAGGCAAGTACAGGAAGGGACCTTCATATGTCTGGTTTGCCTTGGATCCGCATCGCTAATTCCAATGCGTTAAAAACAGAGATCTACCGCACTGTTGGCCTTACGCTTCTTGTAACCGTTGTCATTTTTTACCTTTTCTTAAAGAGTTTTAGAGCTACGGCCATCTCCATTATGATTGTCGCTTTAGGGGCTATATGGGCCTATGGAATCATGGGGCTTATGGGCTACGGATTGACGCTACTCTCCTCTTTGATTGCGCCTTTNATTATTGTNATTGGCGTNCCAAATTGCATTTACCTCATCAATAAATACCATCAAGAGTACAAGAAGCACGGAAAACAAATCAAGGCTATTCAACGCGTGGTCAGTAAGGTAGGGTACATCGCCTTAATCACAAATACGACTACGGCACTTGGTTTCGCAGCGTTCATTCTTACNAGTAGTGAAAANTTAGTCCAATTTGGTGTTGTGAGTTCGTTGAGTATTCTCGCGGTATTTGTGCTTTCGATTGTACTCGTTCCGATCATTTACAGTTATGTGAGTCCACCTAAAGAGCGACACCTCAACCATTTTGATGTGGCTTGGCTCATCTCGTTTTTGGACTTCCTGGACAATGCGGTAGAAAACAAGCGAAAGTGGGTCTATGGGATTACTAGCGTTGCTGTGATTGCTGCAGTATATGGCGTGACGTTGATCCAGACGGCGGGCAATCTCACCGCAGACTTCAATAAAAACAAGCAGATCTATAAGGACGTCAAATACTTTGAGCATGCTGTTGGTGGCGTCGTTCCATTAGACATTATTATTGATACGAAACGCGACGGTGGTGTAGAACGTCTGAGCACGCTTCGACGCATGGAGCAGTTGCAAGACAGTTTAAACGCCATGCCAGANCTGAGTCGGTCTGGNAGTATTGTTGACTTCGTGAAATTCGCAAAGCAGGGTGTCATGTTTGGTAACCCAGACCTTTACGAACTTCCATCACGTTCGGAGCAGCAGTGGTTGTTGACGTATTTGCCGCGCGGTTTGAAAGACGAATCAGGATTGGCAAATTCTTTAGTAACCCCAGACGGTCGCAAGGCACGGATTACCGTTCAAATGGCCGACCTTACAACCCCTGAAATGCGCGTTTTAACGGATAAAGTGAAGCGTCTCGTTGCACAAATATTNCCGGGAGAAAACTTTGACGTAAGCATTACTGGAGCCTCGATCAAATTCATTCGTTCGACGAGTTACCTCATCAATAACCTTATACTCTCATTGTTGCTNGCCGTCATTGCCATTTCAATTATTATGGCACTCTTGTTCATGAGTGCTCGAATGGTTTTGATTTCTCTAATTCCAAACCTCATACCCATGCTAATAACGGCAGGAATTATGGGCTATGCAGGAATTCCATTAAAACCGTCTACCATCTTAGTGTTTAGTATTGCCTTTGGCATATCTGTAGACGACAGCTTACACTTTTTAGCGAAATACAGGCAAGAATTGAAGGCAAATGGTTGGAACATCAGGTGGGCAGTGAAGAGTTCCATTCTAGAAACAGGTTTGAGCATGTTCTATACTTCTGTGGTTCTATTTTGTGGATTCTCCGTCTTCATGACGTCAAGTTTTGCAGGCAACCAAAGCTTAGGTCTGTTGACGGCCATTACGTTATTCGTTGCGATGTTGAGTAATCTATTGGTACTTCCTTCGTTTCTAATGTCNATGGAAAAATGGGTTACGAAGAANGATTTAAGCGAAAACATTCTCGATATTTATGATTCTGAGGTAGGACCTGAGGACGAAGAATAAGCACTATGAAAGGAATACTACTCGCCGGAGGCTCCGGTACCCGACTACATCCACTGACCCTTGCGGTGAGCAAACAGTTGATGCCGGTTTACGACAAGCCGATGATTTATTACCCGCTGAGTACATTAATGCAAGCGGGCATTCGTGAGATTCTGATCATTACCACGCCACACGATGCGCCTTTGTTTCAGAAGCTATTGGGCGATGGCTCGAGCTTGGGCTGTGTGTTTGAATACACGGTTCAGGAACGTCCAGAAGGTCTTGCACAAGCGTTTATTTTAGGTGAGGAGTTTATTGGTAAGGATAGTGTCGCACTTATTCTAGGCGACAATATCTTTTACGGTTCGTCTATGGCGCAGGTTTTACAACAGAGCAAGGATCCTTCAGGCGGTATGGTTTTCGCCTACCGCGTAAGTGATCCTGAGCGTTACGGTGTGGTCGAATTTGACGGGCACATGAAGGCCCTTTCGATAGAAGAAAAACCGCAACACCCTAAAAGTGATTATGCTGTCCCTGGATTGTATTTCTACGACAATAGAGTGGTAGCGATTGCTAAGAATTTGAAGCCAAGCCCACGCGGCGAATTGGAAATCACGGACGTGAATAAGCGTTACCTTGAATGGGGTGAGCTGGAAGTTGGTACTGGACCGCGGAACGGCGTGGTTGGATACCGGCACTTTTGCCAGTTTACAGCAGGCAGGGCAGTTCGTAGAGGTTATTGAGGAGCGCCAAGGGTTGAAGGTTGGATGTATAGAAGAAATCGCCTACGAGCAAGGATTTATTGATGCGGCGCAGCTAGAACAATTGGCCCAACCGCTCGTTAAAAGTGGGTACGGAAAATATTTGCTGAAATTGCTCAAATAACATGAAACACCTCACCGCCTTACAAGACCTTTTTCAAGCCGAAGTGGACCAGTTAAATTTGGGCACAGCCCCAGCAAAACTGTACGATCCCATGCACTATATCATGGAATTGGGGGGCAAGCGTTTACGTCCAATCTTAAGTTTAATGGGTGCCGGGATTTATGGCGATCCAGCCAAGGCCATGCCGCAAGCTATGGCGATAGAGCTTTTTCACAACTTCTCGCTCATTCATGACGACATTATGGATGCAGCGCCTTTGCGCCGCGGAAAAACAACCGTTCATAAAAAATGGGACGATAATGTAGGTATACTCTCGGGTGATGGTATGTTGGTCAAAGCTTACCAATTCCTAGCGCAATGTGAGCCTGCGATTCTTCCAGAGGTGCTCGGCACATTTTCTCAGACGGCTCTTGAAGTTTGCGAGGGCCAGCAAATGGATATGGATTTTGAAACCATGGACGAAGTATCCGCAGCTACCTATATACAGATGATCCAATTCAAAACTTCTGTTTTGCTTGGTTGTGCGATGAAGGTGGGCGCATTAGTCGGTGGTGGCTCGAAAAAAGATGCTGATGCTTTGTATCAGTTTGCTTTGTTATTAGGCACCTCTTTCCAGATCAAAGACGATTACCTAGATGTGTATGGGGATCCAGAGAAGTTCGGAAAGCAGGTAGGTGGAGATATTCTAAGCAATAAGAAAACCTTGCTGTGGATAGAAGCCCAGCGCCGTGCAGGACTTCAAAATATAGATTTTACTGCATATGCCGCGTTGGCCGCGAACGAAGAAAAAGTGCACAGTTTTCAGGAATTGTACAAGGTTTTAGGCGTGGATACTTATGCAAAAGAGCAAATAGACCACTACTACCGTTTGAGCTTACAGCATTGGACGCTGTAGCAGTTCCTGAGGAAAAATTGGCGCCGCTGAAGGAGTTTGCAGCTTGGCTCTATTCCCGAGAGTCTTAATTAACGAACACCTTTCTCAACCCACTATTTCGGGTTATTTTTGCCGTCTAATCTTACCCATCATGAATGTATTGGTATTAGGCTCAGGCGGCCGTGAACATGCGCTATCTCATAAAATTGGTCAAAGCGCGCAGTGCGCAAAACTGTTTATTGCCCCTGGCAATGGCGGAACGGCCGCGCTCGGAGAGAATGTAGCGCTCGATATTGAGAACGCTACAGAGGTTGCCGCCTTTGTAAAGGCCAATGCCATTGATGTGGTCGTCATAGGTCCTGAAGCACCATTGGTTGCAGGATTGCACGACGGTTTGAAGTCATTTCCAGAGCTTCAAGACCTCATAGTTGTAGGGCCCCGTCAGGCAGCTGCAGAGCTAGAAGGCTCGAAAGACTTCGCCAAAGAATTTATGATGCGTCACAACATCCCAACGGCAGCTTACCAAACGTTTACTAAAGACACATTAGCGGAAGGTCAGGCCTTCTTAGAAACCTTGGATGCACCGTATGTATTGAAAGCGGATGGACTTGCCGCAGGTAAGGGGGTATTGATTATTGAAAACCTTGATGAGGCGAAGGAAGAACTCAAAAACATGTTGGTGGATGCCAAATTTGGCGATGCTTCCTCGCGCGTTGTGATCGAGGAGTTCCTTGCAGGAATCGAATTCAGCATCTTCGCATTGACCGATGGCAAAGGCGGTTATGCCCTGTTGCCAGAGGCAAAAGACTACAAGCGAATAGGTGAAGGTGATACAGGATTGAATACCGGTGGTATGGGTGCAATAAGCCCAGTGCCGTTTTTTGACGAGGCATTGCGTGAGCGAACCGTACGCGAGGTTATTGAACCGACCATTCAAGGTTTGGTGAAGGACAATCTACCTTACCAAGGCTTTGTCTTCTTTGGATTGATCAATACGACCAAAGGACCGAAGGTGATTGAGTACAACGTGCGTATGGGCGATCCTGAAACGGAAGTAGTTATTCCACGTTTGGAAACAGATATTTTGGACCTATTTGTGGCCATGCACGAGGGGACGCTGAATGAAATCAGCGTCGCGGTGAATCCGCAAACGGCAGCTACGGTTATGGCCGTAAGTGGAGGTTACCCTGGTTCCTACGAAAAAGGAAAGGCAATCGAGGGTCTTCGCAGGTTTGAAGGGACTACCGTTTATCACGCAGGAACCAAACCGGGTGAAACTATTACTACCTCTGGTGGACGTGTTATGGCGTTTACAAGCTTTGGTGCAAATAAAGACGAGGCCTTAGCGAAAAGTTATGCTGCCCTTAAAGAGGTGTCGTTCGAAGGCATGAATTACCGTCAGGATATAGGATTCGACCTTTAAGTACAAGCTAAAAACTGCGTCGCGCCGCAGGCCGCGAAAGCGGTGTCCATAAAAAAAGCCCCGGCGTGAGCCGGGGCTTTTTTTAATTCGTTTCTTAGTGATTAAGCTTCACCGTTGGCTTTATGCTTTCTCATTTGGATGATCCAGTATACTAATCCACCCGCAATGATTAACATAAACAGACGGTTTACGTGTTCACCTGCCATGGGCAAGATTTTAAAAGTTGCTTGGAACAAATCACCTAAGCCTTCAAAGAAATTTCTTAACATAGCGCGAGCGTTTAAAGGCGCTAAAATAAAACAAAAAGC
>JGI26079J46598_1001086_pt1 | contig 11022 bp, 9 predicted proteins | sample SaaInl59LU_5_DNA_FD_46598 | JGI IMG/M metagenome (IMG submission 46598) | reverse complement strand
TTTAAAGAACGACCTAAAAATTTACGATCTATTTCTAATAATTCAGATTTTTCACGAATCATTTTTAACATGTCTTTGGCAGGCATGTCTTCTAATCCTTTTGCTTTTCTAGTTTCGTTAATAGCCGTTTTTATAAAGTTNGTTACAGAAACACCAGGNATTTCTACTGGGTATTGAAACGATAAAAACACACCATTATGTGCTCTTTCTTCTGGAGCTAGCTCGCTAATATCTTCTTCATTTAGTTCTATAGAACCTTCTGTAACTTCATATTCTTCTTTACCAGCAATAACGTTAGCCAACGTACTTTTTCCAGCACCATTTGGTCCCATAATTGCATGTACTTCACCAGCTTTTACTTCTATATTCAATCCTTTTAAGATTGCTTTTCCGTCTATTTCTGCTTTTAAATTTTCTATTTTTAACATGATATTTATGTGTAATCGAGTAAATGTTTAAATGTGTAATGGTATTTTTTAATTTTAACTATTTAAACGATTTAACGGTTAAACAATTAAACAGATATAAATTTTATTTTTTTATCCTACAGAACCTTCTAAACTGATTTCTAATAATTTTTGTGCTTCTACAGCAAACTCCATTGGTAATTTGTTTAATACTTCTTTACTAAAACCGTTTACAATTAAAGCAATTGCTTTTTCTGTGTCAATTCCACGTTGGTTGCAGTAAAATAATTGGTCTTCACCAATTTTACTGGTAGTTGCTTCGTGTTCTATTTGTGCAGATTTATTTTTTGCTTCTATGTATGGAAATGTGTGCGCACCACAGGCATTTCCCATCAATAAAGAATCACATTGTGAAAAATTACGGGCATTTTCTGCTCTAGAATTTATTTGAACCAACCCTCTATAACTGTTTTGAGATTGTCCTGCAGAAATACCTTTAGATATAATGGTAGACCTGGTGTTTTTACCCAAATGAATCATTTTGGTACCAGTATCTGCTTGTTGATGGTTGTTGGTTACTGCAATTGAGTAAAACTCGCCTACAGAATTGTTTCCTTTTAAAATACAAGAAGGATATTTCCAGGTAACAGCAGAACCTGTTTCTACTTGTGTCCAAGAAATTTTTGCATTGTTTTCGCACAAACCTCTTTTAGTTACAAAATTGTAAACACCACCTTTACCTTCTTTGTTTCCTGGATACCAGTTTTGTACTGTAGAATATTTTATTTCTGCATCATCTAAGGCTATTAATTCTACAACTGCGGCATGTAATTGATTTTCATCACGCATTGGAGCTGTACACCCTTCTAAATAGGAAACATAACTTCCTTTATCTGCTACTACTAAAGTTCTTTCAAACTGTCCTGTTCCACCTTCGTTTATTCTAAAATAAGTAGATAATTCCATCGGACATTTAACGCCTTTTGGAATGTAACAGAAAGAGCCATCAGAAAAAACAGCCGAGTTTAATGCTGCATAAAAATTGTCTGTAGTTGGTACTACTGTACCTAAATATTTTTTTACCAATTCTGGATATTCTTGTATTGCCTCAGAAATTGGCATAAAGATAATCCCTTTTTCTGCTAGTGTTTTCTTAAACGTAGTAGCTACAGAAACTGAATCCATAACAATGTCTACAGCAACATTGGCTAATTTTTTTTGTTCGTCTATAGAAATTCCTAAACGTTTAAAGGTGTCTAACAATTCTGGATCTACCTCATCTAAAGAGTTTAATTTAGGTTTCTTTTTGGGCGCAGAGTAATAGGCAATATCTTGAAATTTTGGTTTTTCATAATGTACATTTGCCCATTCTGGTTCTTCCATTTGTTCCCAAACTCTAAAAGCTTCCAAACGCCATTCAGTCATCCATTCTGGTTCGTTTTTCTTTTTAGAAATTGCTCTCACAACATCTTCATTTAAACCAATAGGAAATGTATCGCTTTCTATATCTGTATAAAAACCGTATTTATATTCTTGTGTTTTTAATTCTTCTTCTAGTTGTTCTTCTGTGTACTTACTCATAATTCTATTTCAATTTTTAAATTCCTTCCCTTTGGGAAGGTTGGGAAGGGCTTTTACAAACTAAAAGATTCCCCACAACCACAGGTTCTATTGGCATTTGGGTTGTTAAATACAAAACCTTTTCCGTTTAAACCTCCAGAATATTCTAAAGTGGTGCCTACTAAATATAAAAAGCTTTTTTTATCTACAATAAGCCTTACGTTGTTTTCTTCAAAAATTTTATCGTCTTCACCTTTTTTGTTATCAAAAGTTAGATCGTAAGATAAACCTGAACAACCACCACTTTTTACGCCAACTCTAACATAGTCTTTAGCTGCGTCAAAGCCATCATCCTCCATAAGTTCTATGACTTTTTTCTTTGCTGTGTCTGAAACTTTTATCATAATTTTAAATAGATTAAATCTAAATTGAGTGCAAATATACAATATAAGTCGTAGAAAAGCACAGAACTTTCATTATCAAAAACGATGTTGTTATTGGTTTTATTGATTATTCTTTAAAACTAGGATTGTTGAGAAAAGAAGGGTCAGAAAGTGTAAGTAAAAAAGCTTTTAAATCNGCTTTTTCTNTGGGAGATAACCCTANACCACCTTGATTTACTTTTTTCATTAAAGGATCTATAGTTGACGATCTTTGNAAACCTTCTGAGTAGTGATTGATTACCTCTTCTAAAGTAGCAAATCTACCATCATGCATATATGGGGCTGTGTAAGCTAAATTTCTAATAGATGGCGATTTGAATTTACCATTGTCATTTGGGTCTCCAGTAACTGCACCCAAACCTAGATCTGTAAAATTGGTATCTATACCATTGTTATGAAATTTGTTATCTGTCCAAAGGGGATTGTTGTTGCTTCCATGGCAATGAAAACAATCTCCCTTAGCTTCGTCCATAAAAATATTGAAACCATTTTCTTCTTCAGTAGTTAACGTTGCTTCTCTTAATAAGTATTTATCAAACTTACTATTGCCAGAAATTAACGTTCTTTCAAATTGTGCAATAGCTTTGGTTACTAAAGTTGAATCTATGTTTGAGCTGCCAAAAGCTTGTAAAAATAATGCTGGATATTCTGGATGATTTTCTAATTTTTGAACAACATTTATCCAACTTTCGTGCATTTCTATAGGATTTGTAACAGGCTCAAAAGCTTGATTTTCTAGGCTGAATTCTTTTCCATCCCAATTAAAAAGTTCGTCGAAATTCCAGGCTAAATTAAATAAAGGCATGGCATTTCTGGTTCCTGATTTTTTATCAATGCCTAAACTAAACTGCTGATTATTTGAAAATGCGTTTTGTGGTTGATGACAACTTGCGCAAGACTGGGCATCATTACCAGAGAGTATTTTATCGAAAAACAACTTTTTACCCAAAGCAACACCTTCTTTTGTTAATGGGTTGTCTACAGGTATTATTGGTGCAATTAATTTATTTGCAAAAAGAGTTGGTATTTCTAACTTGTATGGAACAGGCGAATACATTTCATCTTCTTTTGATGCGCAATTCATCAGAAGGAGAAATGTACATAAAAACAGATATTTTTTTCTCATAATTTAATAGTTCTCGATACAAATTTTTTCATACTTCGAAAATTCACTCGAACTGACAGCCCATGATTATAATATTTATAAAATAATGTTTGACAATATATAATTATTATGCCACATCGAGTGAAATTCTTTTTTCAATAATTTTGTATCGAGATGTTTTTTACGAACCTACTTTTCCTAAAGAAAAAACCGATTTTCCATTGGCACTCATTAATTTCTGGGCTTCAAAATTGGGCATTAAAACCGTATTTAGTTGGTTTAAATCCCATGTATTGGGGTTTTTAAACCACTCTGCTAGGTTTACGTTAATTTCTATGGTTGTATTTTCTTTTAAGTCGATAGCCCCTAAATCTACCTCAAAAGAAGTGTCTTCGAATTTTAAAATATTGGGGTCTGTTCTATCTACAGCTCTAATTGCGTGATAGTTAAAACCAGATTCCTGATTGTTTGTGTCTAAATACTTCCCATCAAATTGCATGTAATGATAGCCACCACCTAACATTTCTGGAACATTAAAGTTTACCGAATTTAAATCTTTATAAATGCCATCTGTATTGTCTGTATCAGAAAAACCGAAAGTAAATTTTAATTGTTGATTTCCTGAAGGAACTTGATTAAATTCGATTTCTAACCCAGTGTTATCACCAACATTTATTAATTGATAATTATTATTTAAATCACCAATATTAATATTAGAAACCACATATCTTAGGCGCTCAATACTTATTAATTCTCCGTTTTTATTAATGAATTTAAATATTTTAAAATCTGATGATGTTACAGGAACACCGTCCCAATTATGCGTAAAATTTAGGGTAACATTAACGTTTTTTATATTTTCACAGCAATTTAATTCTGCTTTACAACCACTAAAAGTGATTACAATAATGAATATGAAACCTATAATTTTTTTCATTTTTTTATTTTATGTTGATGATTAATGCATCTGTAAAACCTTTATTTTCTGGAATATNTCCATTAGAACTACTACTTTCTCCTACTGCAATTATGTTTTTATTGTTGAGTTCTACAGCATCATATAGAAAATCAATTTTAGAACCACCTACAAGTTTTTGCCACTCTATTTCTCCTAATGCATTTACTTTTAGAACCCAAGCATCGTTTTGTCCTTTATTGGTAAAACCTGCATCAGAACTTCGTGAACTTCCAGAAATTACAAATCCGTTGTCTTGTGTTTTAGAAATTGATCGAGCCACATCAAAACTAGTAGCGCCAATTGTTTTTTGCCAAATTAAACCTCCATCAGCATTTATTTTTAGCATCCATAAATCTGCAGCTCCATTATTATTTGTAATATCTTTATCAGAACTTCTTGTATCGCCAACAATCATAAAATTGCCGTCATTTGTTGCTGTTATTCCTCTTGGCTCATCAATTTCTGAGCCTCCATAATTTTTTTCCCAAAGTAAAGTTCCGTCATTAGAAATTTTTAAAATCCAAAAGTCATAACTTCCTTTATTATTGGTAATATCTACATCATTACTATCTGAAGAACCAGCAATAATAAAACTATTATCTTCAGTTTTTACAACACCAAAAGGGGTTTCTGTAAAAGAACCTCCATAGTATTTACTCCATTCTAAATCTCCAGAAACGTTAAGTTTTATAGCCCAGATATCACCACCTGCATGTCTTTGAGTTGATTTTGAATTTCCTTCTCCTCCCGAAGCTGTAACGTCTAAAACACCCATAATTAAATATCCATTATCATCGGTTTGAAGTAAAGTTGTACCGTAATCTGCTCCAGGATAACCAAAGTTTTTTTGCCAAGAAAGGTTTCCATCAGCAGAGATTTTTATCAACCAAAAATCTTGTGAGCCTGCATTTGAAGTTACATTTCCATCAGAACTTTTACTATACCCTAAAAGGGCAAAACCGCCATCATTTGTGGTAATAATATCTGCTCCTCTATCATCATCTGAACCTCCAAAGGTTTTGCTCCAAATTAAAATATCTTCTGATGAGAATTTCATCACCCAAAAATCAAAACCTTCATTATTTTTGGTGGTAATATCTTCATCATTACTTTGAGTATAGCCAAGTATTGCGTAGCCACCATCATTGGTTTTTACGATTGATTGAGTGACATCATTTTTTGAACCTCCATAAGTTTCTGCTGTAATTGTTTCTGCGGTGTTTTCAATTATGATTATAGGGTCTATAACCTCCATTTTAGAGCAATTACATAAAAAAATAAAACTTACTATGTAACAGATATTTTTCATGAAAAAATGGATACGTTTAGTTAACAACTAATTTTTTAATAAGAGTACTATTAACCTTTACAAGGTATATTCCTTTATTTAAATGGGTTGTATTTAAAACGTATTCTGATTGGTTTATAGTNTTTAAATCAANTACTTTTTTACCTAATATTGAAAAAACGCGAACACTATTAATCGTTTTATTATTAGCCATTNTGATGGTTACTTTTTCGGATACTGGATTTGGATATAAAGAAAATGAATTTTTGAGTTGTTGATTTTCTAATCCAAGAGTTCCGCTTTTTCTGATCACAAAAAAACCGTCATCAATATCACTAATAATAATATTCCCACTAGGAAAATAAGGATATACGTTCCAAACTCCATTAAATGCTGTGTTGTTATTATTAGGATAGGTGTCAAAATAACCTACTTCAGTGAAGTTTTTGTTTGTAGCGTCAGAAACATCTATCATTCTAACACCTGCAGTATAACTTGCAAGGTAATAAATATTGTTTTTTACATATCCGTTATGATCTATGGCTGCATTACTTCCTACATAATCGAAATGATATAAAGGATTGTCTAAATCTGTAAAATCAAAAACAATGGTTCTTGTATTGTTTCCTACTCTAAGTTCATCTAATTCATCACCTAAAATAAAATATTTAAAATCTTCTGTAAACCAACCTTGATGAGCATATCTAACATTGGTATAGCTTATTGTAGCGATTGCTTTCGGATTATTTTTATCAGAAACATCTGCAATTACAACTTCATTTTCATTGCTACCAATAAGAATTTCTTTTCCAGTATAATCATTATCAGGTCCGTTATAAGTTACAACTTGCGCATCATGAGAATAACCACCTGCAGCAAAACCACCTTCTGATATAGGATTTAAAGGATCTTGAATATTTATAAATATTGGGCCGCCTATATAAGTAGAGCTTCTACTTGCACCAACTATATAAGCATAACCACTTTCTTCATTAATTACGATATTATGAGCACTTCCAAATTCTGTAAAATGCACATCTGCACTAAATTCTTCAGGAGGAGTTGTAACCGTTCTTAATCGTTTTAAATCAAAAACTTGCATTCCATGGTTAAGTGCTTCACTTACAATAAATGCATAATCTTTATATACTTTTATATCTCTCCAAGAACTATTTACTGTACTTGTTTTAAGAGTACCTAAAATAATTGGAGTTAAAGGATTTGTAATATCTATAAAAACAACCCCTTTGTTTATGCCCATTAAAGCATATTCTTTTTGGGTATTTGGATCTGTCCAACCCCAACTATCATTTCCTTCTGTACCATTTCCTGCCAGAGTATTCAAAGAAATATGAGAAAGTAAATCGTAATTATTACAAGGATATATGTCTGCAAAACCATTAACACAAGGTGTTTGAGCAGCAGTTAAAAAGGCTAAAAAAAAGAGTGAAAATGTAATTTTTTTCATCGCATAAACTTTTACATTTCTCAAAAATACTATTTAATGGTTAAATTATTTAAATAACAGTGTTAAAGTGTTTAGTAGCTTTTTAAAATGTAACTATCTTTGCAAAATGTTAGAAGATAAAAATCAAAGCAAAACCTCTTTAGCTAAACTTGGTGAGTTTGGCTTAATTAACCATATTACACAGTATTTTAAAATCAATCAAGCCTCTTCTGTAAAAGGAATAGGAGACGATGCTGCAGTTTTAGCGACTTCAGACAAACAAACTTTGGTAACTACAGATTTGTTAATAGAAGGTGTGCATTTTGATTTAAGTTATATGCCCTTAAAACATTTAGGGTATAAGGTTGTGATAGTTAATTTATCTGATGTATATGCGATGAATGGAGCTGCAGAACAGATTACGGTTTCTATTGCTGTTTCTAATAGATTTCCTTTAGAAGCTATTGAAGAATTATATGCAGGTATTCAGTTAGCTTGTGACACTTATAAAGTAGATTTAATTGGTGGAGACACCACCTCTTCTACCAAAGGAATGTTACTTTCTGTAACCGCTATTGGGAAAGCCGAAAAAGACAATGTTGTTTATAGAAATGGTGCTAAAGAAACCGATTTAATTGTGGTTTCTGGTGATGTTGGTGCAGCTTATTTAGGTTTGCAGGTGTTAGAAAGAGAAAAACAAGTTTTTAAAGTAGACCCAAATAATCAACCAGATTTAGATAAATATACCTATTTAATTGAGCGTCAATTAAAACCAGAAGCACGTAAAGATGTAGCTGGTTTGTTAAAAGAGTTAGATGTAAAACCTACTGCNATGATTGATGTTTCNGACGGAATTTCATCAGAACTTTTTCATATTTGTACACAAAGTAAAGTNGGTTGTAAGGTCTATGAAGACAAATTACCTTTAGATCCACAAGTAATCTCTACTTGTGAAGAGTTTGAATTAGATTCTACCATGGTTGCTTTAAGTGGAGGTGAAGATTACGAATTGTTATTTACTGTGCCTATTGCCGATTTTGATAAAATAAAAGGCAATCCTAATTTTTCTATTATTGGGCATATTACAGAAGAAAATCAAGGCTTACAACTAGTAACAAGAGCCAACCAAGAAATTGAGCTAAAAGCACAAGGTTGGAATGGAATGAAAGAGGAGTAAGTTTTTAAAAGATTTGTTTGATTANATAGATACGGAACATTTTTTAAAGTNCTTACATCAAACGGAGAAGGCAATTCATCTACATATAAAATTTTCTNATTGATTTTTATACGTCACTTTTTCTTNCAGCTAAAGTTATTGTAAGTTACAATATTGGGTTTTTAATAAAACCTTAACAGAATTTTATAAATGCCTTTAAAGCGGTAATTAATTCCTCTTTGTTTTCAATATGGCTCATGTGCCCACCATTTAAAAACACAATTTTAGTATTGGTTTTTTTAGCCTCTTGTAAAGAGGTTTCTAAGTCTAAAACTGGGTCTTTTTTTCCAGTAATAATTAATTTTTTAAAACTGTTTTCAACCAAAACTGCACTGCTATTTTTACGAATTCGCATACCTTCGTTAGCAGCCATATATCCTTGTATTGGCGTTTGTAAGGCTTCCTGCAAAGCGGCATTTATTTCTGTTTTAAATGTTTTTCTATTTGCTTCGCTAAATAAATTTACAAAAGACATTCTAACCATATTGGTAAAGTTACTTTGTATCATTTTGTTAGCTCTAAAACGTAGTTTTTTACGTTCTTCAGAATCTTCATTAGAGGTTGAATTTAATAAGCACAACCCCTTTATTTTAGAAGGATTATTTTTGGCTAGTTGCAAACTAACATAGCCTCCTAAAGAATGCCCAACCAAAATATATTTTCTAAGTTTTAAGTGTTTTAAAACAGCTTCTATAGCCTCAGAAAAAAGTTCTATAGTATGCACATAACCCAAACAATCGCTTTTTCCATGGCCTAACAAATCTATAGTAACAACCCTGTTTCTTTTTGAAAGTTTCGGTTTTATGGTATTCCACATTGTGGAATTTTCTAAAAAACCATGGATTAAAACCACAGCAGTTCCTTTTCCGACGTCTGAAAAGGAAATTTTTGCATTTTTAAAAGTGATGGTTTTTTGCATCATACAAAAATATGTATATTTTCATCTCTAAATCCATCAATTTATAAACAAAATAAAANAAATTTAGATTGCTTATTTTACACTCTTTTCACTTTTTTTGGATGAGGCAATTTAACTTTACTACCTATTTAGGTGTAAAAGTAGGTTTTATTACTCGAACAGGCTTATTTTTTATTTACGGTGCACTTATTCTATTGGTTCTCTTTTTTCTGAAATCTTTATAGAAAATGCTTTTAGAACTGAAACTTTATAAAGTTTATGCACATAAATTTCAGGCAATTAGGCGCTACTTTTTTAAGTTTTTTTGGTGGCTTTTGCTTGTTTTATAAAATAAGATTAAACAAATATCCAGAAAGGATAATACATAGGGTTACCACACCAAAAAAGATAGTTATTAATCTTAAAGTCATCACTTTTTTTAAAAGCATTGCTTCTGGTAAAGAAAGCCCTACAACACCCATCATAAAAGCAATTGCAGTTCCTAAAGGAATTCCTTTTGCTACTAAAACTTGTACAACTGGCAAAATTCCTGAGGCATTAGAATACATAGGCACTGCTAAAATAGTTGCAATAGGTACTGCAAATAAATTGTTTTTGTCTAAATATTTTTCAAAAAATCCTTCTGGAATATAACCATGCATTAAACCACCAATAGCAATCCCTACTAAAATATAAGGAATAATACCTTTTAAAATTTTTACAACTTCATCCCAAATAACGGACAAACGCGCTGTAAATTTTTTATTTTCTGCTTTAAAAATATNCTGATCTCTTTGTGCATTTTCTAAAACCTCTTTTACCCAAGGTGTTAAAAAACGTTCTAATTTTAATTTTTGAAGGATAATTCCAGAAATCGACCCTAAAAGTACGCCACTTACCACATAAATTAAGGTTGTTTTTAAACCAAACAATCCTATAAAAAGACCAATAGCCACCTCATTTACCAAAGGAGATGTAATTAAAAAAGCAAAAGTAACACCTAAAGGAATTCCTCCTCTTACAAACCCAATAAATAAGNGTACTGATGAACAAGAGCAAAATGGGGTAACCACTCCAAAAAGACTCGCCATTAGATATTCTAAACCATATAATTTATTTCTAGAAAGGTAATTTTTAACTTTATCAACTGGGAAATAACTATTTACAATTCCCATAAAAAAGACCACTACAAAGAGTAGAGTAAGAATCTTTGTAGTATCATAAATAAAAAAATTAAGCGCTTCTGCTAAATGTTGTTCTTTGGTTAAATTAAGAACATCATAAACAAACCAATCTGCCAAATTTTGTATCCAATCAAACATTTTAAATGAGATTTATAACTGAAAAGCAACGAACTTTTTTAAAATAAAAAAAGGAATTTTTTATTTTAAAAACGCCAATATCTCCTCTTTAGAAGGGGTGCTACCTTTTAATGCAACCACATTATTTATAACTAAAGCAGGTGTTGTTAGCACACTAAATTTCATAATTTCTTGAATGTCTTCTACTTTTTCAATAGTTGCATCAATATTATTTTCTGCAACAATATTTTTTACTAGATTGGTAAGTGTTTTACATTTTTGGCAACCAGTGCCTAATATTTTAATATGAGTCATAACACAAAAGTATTTTGTACAAAGGTAAGTTTGTAAATACTTTATAAGTGTGACAAAAGTGACACATGGGAATATTTTTTCTAA
>JGI26079J46598_1001082_pt1 | contig 11071 bp, 13 predicted proteins | sample SaaInl59LU_5_DNA_FD_46598 | JGI IMG/M metagenome (IMG submission 46598) | reverse complement strand
ACAGTAGAAGTGCTTGCGATTAGAAGTTGTTTCATGTGTCTATATTTATGTTTTTAAAAGGTCACATGCTGTTCGCTATTAGTCATTCCCATGGGTGATAATAATTTTAATACGCTCGTTTCATCTTTTAATTTTTGTAAATTTACCGAATAATATAATTTTTAATCAATTTGAGAGTTCCTTTTTTTTCAAATAAAACCATATTAGGCCTCATACTCCTTGGTATTTTATCCGTATGTACATTACAGGCTCAAAATATAGAACTTTCAGGACAAATTATTTCAAATGGTGAATTGGAAGGTATTCATGTGATCAATAAAACCTCTTACCGCTATACAACAACAAATCAAAATGGGAGGTTTAGTATTGAGGCAAAGTTATCAGATTCGCTCTATTTTTCATCTATTCAATACCTTCCAAAAATAATTGTAGTTAGTGAAAGTCAAATTAAAAGTAAGTCAATTACCATCACGCTTTCTGAATCTATTAATGCCTTAGATGAGGTTATGATAGGAACCATATTAACAGGCGATTTAAATTCGGATATTTCGAATTCTGATGCCGAACGCCCTATAGATTTTTATGATTTAGGCATTCCAGGCTATACCGGTCCTCGTATGAACTTGGCAGAGAGACGCCTCTTTGAGGCTGATGCAGGGCCTTTAATTATTGGTTTAGGATTAAATTTTAGCAAGCTTCTAAATATGATGTCTGGTCGGACCAAAATGCTAAAAAAGCATGTAGCTCTTGATCAAAACAAACAAGGCGTGCAACGATTAAAAGATATTATAGGACCTATTTTTTTTAAAACACATCAGTTAGAAATTAGCAGACGTACTGAGTTTTATTATTTTTGTGCTGATGCTCTAGATTTTAAAGACCGTTGTCTTGGGCGTAGTGAAGTGGAAGTTTTAGAATATATGGAGGAGAAATTAGAGAAATTTAAGGCTGCCAATTTATCTAAAAATTAATTTTTATACAAAAGAAATACAAACGGACTTATTATATTTGTACAATGATATACACTGGGTTTTTATTTATAAGTGGTACAGAAATCACATTTATTTTATTTATTGTGATACTGGTGTTTGGTGCGGACAAAATTCCGGGTATCGCCAAAGGCCTTGGTAAAGGCATGCGTACACTCAAGGATGCAACCAATGATATTAAGGGTGAAATTCAAAAAAGCGCTGATAAAAATGGAATAGACACTTCGATTACAAAAGATGTAAACGAAGAAATAAATAAAGTAAAAGACGATATCAACGATCTCACAGGTTCTGTTCGTCGTAATTTATAAGTCTATTTTTTTATACTCACTGTAAGGCCATCTCTTATCGGAAGCAACACCGTTTCTAGTCGTGGATCGTCTTTTAATAGGGCGTTATATTCCAAAACAATTTTTGTTGAAACATCTTGGGGGTTGAGTTCCTCAATGACCTTTCCACTCCACAACACATTATCTGAAAGAATGACGCCACCAGGGTTTAGTTTGTCAATAATTTGATGAAAATAAGTAATATAATTAGGTTTATCAGCATCCATAAACACCAAGTCAAAAGTAGTGTCTAGCGTTGGTATAATATCTATTGCAGATCCTAAGTGTTGAATTATTTGAGAACCATATTCAGACTTATCAAAATAGGAACGTTGAAAATCTACCAATTCTTCGTTGATGTCAATGGTATGTATAATGCCGTTTTTGTCTAAGCCTTCTGCCAAACACAAGGCCGAGTACCCTGTAAATGTCCCGAGTTCTAAAATTACCTTTGGACGAATTAGTTTAGATAACATACTAAGAACACGACCTTGATAGTGTCCACTAAGCATTCGCGGTTGTAAAATTTTCTGATACGTTTCTCTAGTAAGTGCTTTTAAAAGTGCAGGCTCATCTTCGGAATGTTTTACAACATAATCATCTAGTTTTTCTGGAATAAAATGCATTTAGGATACTATTTTTTGAATCAATTTTTCTTTTTGTGCGTTGTCATTTCCAAACAACCATCTTAAAACATTGTCTTCCCAAATATCATCATATTGGTTTTCTGTTATAAGTTTACGGTCAATAGCAAGATCTAAAAGCTTTCCGGGATAAGAAGATTGTGCTTCGCTCTCCATTTCTCCAAGAGGGTAGGGGTCGTCTAAGCCCATAATAATTTGATTACTGCCTTGGCGTTTCAACATTAAGTTTAAGGAATCAGTATCATGAACCAACGTATCAAAATAAATATTAGGATGTCCTACAGCTTTACGGGGATGTGATTTTCCTTCAAATAAATCTGGGCGACCATCAAATCCTTGAATACGCCTTCCAAGGTTCATTTGTGCCATTTGCCACCATGCGCAAAACAAGTTCTAATGTTTGGATAGCGTTCTTGCATCCCATTTAAAGTATAAAAGTGATACGCATCTCCACATTGTGCNAGCATCCAAATCAAATGAAAACGCCAAGATGTATTTTCAAGTTTGATCATTTTTTCACCATCGTAAGGATGAACTTCAATTGCTAGATTATAGTCATTTGCCAATTCAAAAATGGGATCATTTTCCTTATCAAACACACTTCGCCATTGCCCAATACTGTCCATAAAATGCGTGGGTAAACACAACACTTTAAGGTCTAATTCTTTCACACAGCGCTCAATTTCCCATAATGCNCCTTGAATAAANCCAGGGTGAACTACAAATCCACAAGTGAATTTTGAGGCATTATCTAGTTGTATTTTNGCATTGTAATCGTTTTGAAAACGCAGGGCTTTTTTCATCTCTTCCAAACGTAATCCATTGCCATAGAGTTGGGATAAATTTAGAACAACTGCATGNTCAATTTTATTTTCANCCATCCACTCCAGTTTTTCATCTAAGAAAAAACTTGAATGNGTCACNGGACGACTCCACCCTTTTTGAAGCATATACTTGCGCTCATCGTCCACCCAAAAAATCTCNTTTTCTTTCATGAATTCAGGAATCTCTTCTGGATATGGCAATAAGTGAGAGTGGCCGTTGATGCGAAGTTTACGTTTCATGTGTTAGTTTTAAATTTTGTTGGGTGCTTCCATTATGTTGCCACACTTTGAACAGGTGCATTTTTCTTTACTTGAGTAATACTGTTCAAAAATAAGGGGCATATCGGTTTCGATATTATTTAATGTAAAGGGTGCTCTAAACAATTTATGGTTACACTTTTCACAATACCATTCCAAAGCATCTTTNACACCTTCGGGACGTTGGTACTCAATAACAATGCCCACAGTATTAGCNCCTCGTTGNGGAGAATGGGGGACTTTGGAGGGTAATAAATAAATATCACCTTCTCTAATNTGTACATCTTTGGCNGTGCCGTTATCAATTATTTTTAAAATGATATCGCCTTCTAATTGGTAGAAAAATTCTGGAGTTTCATTATAATGGTAGTCTTTCCTGTTGTTAGGTCCTCCAACAACCATCACAATAAATTCACCATCGTTCCATACACATTTATTTCCTACTGGGGGCTTTAATAATGCTCTATGGTCTTTAATCCATGCTTTGATGTTTAGAGGAGATACTAATTTACTCATTGGTATTGTGTTTAAATTATAGGGATAAAGTTACAAAGATTTTGTTCGACCACCATCAACAGGGATGTTTGCGCCGTTGATGTAGCCTGCTGCTTCACTCGCCAAAAATACAATTGCATTGGCCGTTTCTTCTGGTTTTGCAAAACGTTTAGCAGGGGTGTAATTTTTCATTATAGCGGTCATTTGCGCAATACTTGTTTGCGCTTGATCAGCCTTAATTTTAATGATCTCATTCAAACGTTCGGTTTCAGTAAATCCTGGCAACACATTATTAACGGTAATTCCAAAACGACCCAGCTCAAATGATAACGTTTTACTCCAGTTACCAACAGCATTTCGGATGGTGTTGCTGACGCCTAAGCCTTCAATGGGTTCTTTGACTGAAGTGGAAATAACATTGATAATACGTCCATAAGAGACTGCCTTCATGTACGGTACAACCAATTGAGTCAGGACATGATTACATTTTAAATGTTGTGTGAATGCATTTTCAAATTCCTCTAAACTAGCCTCTATAATAGCTCCGCTTCTTGGCCCTCCTGTATTGTTAATTAGAATATGAAACCCCTGATTATTTTTGATATAGGCTTCTACTTTTGATTTTAGTCCTTTGGGATCCATGAAATCGGCAACGATATAGTCGTGCAGTTGTGCATTGGGTAAGGCAGCAATGACGGCCTTAAGCTTTGCTTCGTCTCGAGCAACTAAAGTAACTTTTACCCCTTCAGATGCCAATCCGATTGCAGCTGCTTTTCCGATGCCTTGTGTACTGCCACAAACTAGTGCGTTTTTGTCGTTTAAATTTAAGTTCATAAGTTTATTATTCGTAATTAATACATATATTTTTTGTTTCGGTAAAAAACCGAAGGACTTCAAAACCGCCTTCACGTCCAACACCTGAAGATTTTACGCCTCCAAATGGTGTTCGTAAATCGCGTTGCATCCACGTATTTATCCATACAATCCCAGCTTCCAATTGTTCTGAAAACAATAGACTACGTTTCAAATTGTTTGTCCATACTGTGGCAGATAGTCCATAGTTCACATCGTTTGCCATCGCTAATACTGCATCATCAGAATCAAATGGCATCAGCGTCACTACAGGGCCAAAAATCTCGTCTTGATTTAATTTGCACTGATTAGAATCAACTTCAATTATAGTAGGAGATAGGTAGTAACCGTTTTCATACCCTTCAACAGGCACTCTTTTTCCACCAAAAATTATCCTGCTTTGTAAGTTGTCAACTTCTTCAATATATGACATTACTTTTTCAAAATGGGTTTTGGACACTAAAGCCCCAATTTGTGTAGATTCCTCATTAGGTGGTCCAACAACAAGCTGACGAACACGTTCTACAAAATCCTTCTTAAATTGTTTATAAATGGAGGCTTCAACAAAAATGCGACTTCCACATAAACAAATTTGCCCCTGATTAGAAAACGAAGACCTTATGGTGGTAGTGAGCATTTTGTCATAATCACAATCTGCAAAAATGATGTTTGGATTTTTTCCACCCAATTCGAGTGATAATTTTTTAAATAATGGGGCTGCAGTTTTAGCAATTAATTTACCAGTCTCTGTGCCTCCCGTAAATGATATTGCTTTGATGTGAGGGTGTTCCACAATGGCTTGTCCTGTAGTTGCTCCCAATCCATGAACAATATTAAGGACTCCTTTTGGAAGTCCTGCTTCATTACAAATTTCTCCCAATAAAAAAGCGGTGTAGGGGGTGACTTCACTAGGTTTGGCAACAACACAATTTCCAGCAGCTAATGCAGGTGCAATTTTCCATGTTAGTAAATATAAAGGTAAATTCCATGGCGATATACACCCCACAACTCCTAGGGGATGACGTAAGGTATAGTTGATTGTTTTTTGATTTCTGGCTTCATGACTTTCACTGTAAAATTGAGTAATCGCTTGACCAAAAAATCGAAAGTTACTCGCCGCTCTAGGAATATCAATTGATCTCGACAGAGAAATTGGCTTGCCATTATCTTTGCTTTCAGCAGCTGCAAAACGCTCTAAGTTGGCTTCGATCAAAGCTGCGATTTTTAGTAGAATAGCACTTCTTTTTGCAATGGATGTTACAGACCAAGAAGGGAATGCGTTATGAGCTGCCTCGTAGGCGTTCTGTACATCTTTTGCACAAGAATTAGGGAGTTTTCCATAAACTACACCATTTGCAGGACAACTATTATCAAGCCATTCATTTTGAATGGGATCTGAAAATTTGCCATTGATATAGTTCTGGATGTGAATCATGTTAATTTTTTATAGGCTATTACCTTAATTTCGACCACCAAATCTGGATGCGGTAGTTGATGAACAGCAACTGTTGTTCGTGTAGGTCCAGATGAGGCACTAAAAAACTCCGCATAGGCTCTGTTGTAGCCAGCAAAATCATTCATATTCACTAGAAAGGAAGTGACGTCTACAACGTCTTCTAAACTCGCCCCTTCAGTAGCTAAATTAGTGTTTATGTTTTTAAGGACTTCACGGGTTTGAGTTTCAATATTTAAGTATTTGGTTCCCATGTCATCAATGATATCTACGCCAGCAATGCTGTTATCTGCACGTCTCGAACTTGTTCCTGAAACAAAAATAAAATCGCCAACACGTTTGATGTGTGGATAGGCTCCTCTTGGTGTTATTTTGCTACTCATCAGTGTTATTTTAATTTAGTATTAAACTATTTTTGAAACCGCATTTTCCTTAAGAATAGTACTGGTTTCTTGCTGTATTTTTTTGAGTACAGTATTTAAATCTTCATTTGAGTCTATCTTTTGCGCAGCCAACAATTTTAGAATTGCGGTGTCTTGTGCTCGCCCAATGGTCATAGCTTCCTTATACCCAATGGTTTCTTTGAATGTTACTAAGGAATATTTCGAATAATATGTCTCTGGAAATTGAGCTTCTAAAGCCATTTCAATTTTTCGTTTTTCTTGAAATAATGGATTTGCAACATGGTTTTTCATTTCATGAAAATTATCTATTGCTAATTCCGCAATTGCATCGGTATCAATTTTTCTATGTGTTCCAAAGGCTTTAAGTGTAGTCTCCCAATCGCCCTCATGAAGGTCTAAAAACCGATCAAATTCAACAACGTCCTCAAATGAAGCATTCATCCCTTGACCATAAAACGGTACAATAGCATGTGCAGAATCGCCTAACAAAAGACTATTTTTTTTGTAATGCCACGGGCTGCATTTTACAGTTCCTAAGGGTGCTGTCGGGTTTTCAAAAAATTCATTCACTAAATTTGGCATCAGTTCAAGAGCATCAGGGAATTCTTTTTGAAAAAATTCAGTTACAATTTCAGGTGTTGTTAAATTTTCAAAATTATATTCTCCAGTTTCATAACTCAAAAATAGAGTCACCGTAAAACTTCCATCCAAGTTAGGTAATGCAATAATCATAAAATCGCCTCGAGGCCAAATGTGAAGTGCATTTTTAAACGCTTTAAAACCGCCATTTGAATCTGGTTGAATCGTTAATTCTTTGTAGCCATGGGTTAAGTAGTGTTGAGAGAAACTAAATAAAAATTTACGCTCTTGAAAATAACTTTTCCTTAAAGCAGACCCAGCGCCATCAGTTCCAAAAATTAGGTCTGCACTAACCTCAAAAGTAGTGCCTGTATTACGGTTTTCAAAAACACCTATTTTGGCGTCAAAATCAACTTTTGTACAACGGTTTTCAAATTCAATAGTGACATTATCTAGTGCTTCTGCTTCATCGAGTAAAAGTGCAGTCAGTAACTCTCTTGAAATAGAGTTTATAGATTCGTTCTCTCGTCCACTGTAGTTAGAAAGAAAGGTTTTTCCATCTTTATCATGGATCATTCTTCCGTGCATAGGAATACACAACCTTTTCACTTTTGATTCTAAGCCAACGAGCTTAATGGCTTTAAGTCCACGATTTGAAAACGCTAAATTTATGGATCGTCCGGCACTAATATCTACGGTTCGTAAATCGGGACGCATTTCTATGACACGTACCTTAAAGCCGCGTTGCCCCAGTCTTAAGGCGAGCAGTGAGCCACAGAGTCCAGCACCAATAATTAAAATACTTTCTTTAGGCATCTAACACTGTTTTTAAAGTTTCTACCATATTAAAAACATCTTCAAACGAATTGTAAAAGGGAACAGGTGCACAACGGATAACATCTGGGGTTCTCCAATCTGTAATCACATTAGCCTCGCTGAGTTTAGTATGTAAAGATTTATCTGCATTCCGAACTTGGATGGATAATTGGCAGCCCCGTTGCTCAGGATCTTTAGGTGTAATAATAGAGATGTGTTCATTTTGTAATTCCAAAATAAGGTATTCCAAATATCCAGTAAGACGAATTGATTTTTTTCTTAACGCTGGCATGCCAACTTCCGAAAACAATTCCAAGGATGCCTTAATCGCTGCCATAGATAAAATAGGCGGGTTGCTTAACTGCCATCCCTCTGCTCCTGGAATAATATCCAGTGGTTGACGCATGTCAAAACGGGTGTCTTTATTTTGACTCCACCAGCCTGCAAATCGTTTTAAAGATTCATCATAAGCATGGCGTTCATGAACAAAAATCCCACCCAAACTGCCTGGACCAGAATTCATGTATTTATAAGTACACCAAGCTGCAAAGTCAACTCCTGAGTCATGAAGATTTGGAAGAATATTTCCAACACCATGCGCCAAATCAATACCTACTTTACATCCATGTTGATGGCCTAGTTTTGCAATTTTTTTTAGATCTAAATATTGTCCTGTATAATAATTGACACCTCCAATTAGTAATAAAGCAATTTCATCGCCTTGAGTATCTAAAATAGAAGCTAAATCGTCAATATTTAAAAGTGTTTCTCCTGCCCTAGGTGACCATTCAATGAGTGACTCAGTGGGGTCAAAACCATGAAATTTAAGCTGTGTTTCTACGGCAAAGCGATCGGAAGGAAACGCATCACTTTCTATGACAATTTTAAATTTTGTTCTGGTTGGCTGATAAAATGACACCATCAATAAATGAAGATTTGTCGTCAAGGTGTTCATAACGACCACTTCTATGGGTTTAGCCCCAACAATTTCAGCCATACTTTCAGTTAGAAATTCGTGATACGGTAACCATGGGTTTTTGGCTTCAAAATGGCCTTCTACTCCCAAGTTAGCCCAGTCCTCTAACTCTTGATTGATATGGTTTTTAGTTTGCTTTGGTTGAAGTCCAAGAGAATTTCCAGTAAAGTAGAGCCATTCGTTCCCTTCAGAAGTTTTGGGGATATGAAACTTGTCACGATAATGCGCTAAAGGATCATTTTGATCCTGTGCTTTAGCAAAATGAATACCAGACTTATAAAGCATCAATAATTGTATTGTTTGAATTATCTCAAAAATAAGCAATTTGATTAAAAATGTAAGACTATTGAGGCTTTAAAATTAATGCTTCGTTTTTAGTAAGTGCGGGAATTTTTGTTGAAATTTCCGTAGTCGTGGAATAGAAACATTTCGGATGTATGAGTTATTGGGATGAAGTCGCTCATAATTTTGATGGTAGTCTTCACCTTTCCAAAATTTTTGAAATGGGTACACTTCGGCTGCAACAGTGATGTTCTGTTGTTCAGAAATGGTTTTTATTTTTTGAGTAATAATTGTTTTTTGATCCTCATTTTGATAAAAAATAATGGAGCGGTATTGCGAGCCTCTGTCAGGGCCTTGGCCATTAACTTGACTAATATTTTGTGAACCAAAATACACATCAACTAGAGTTGAAAAATCAATAGTTTCGGGATCGTAAATGACTTCAACGGCCTCTGCATGTCCAGTTCTTCCAGTGTTACTTGCAGGATAAGTTGGGTTTTCAGTGTAACCGCCAGAGTAGCCATTAATAACTTCAGAAACGCCTTTGACACTTTCATAAACCGCTTCTACACACCAAAAACAACCACTTGCAAAATAGGCGCGTGCCATTCCGTTTTTTAGGGGAACTTCAATTGGAGTGCTGTTTATTACTTCTTGTTGCTTGTTAGTCTTGTTTTTTTTGGTTTGACAACTTGTAAAACTAAAGGTCAAACAAATCATAANTGTTGCGAGGTTTTTCATGGGTTTTATAATTTTAGTGAANATAAAATTACAACGCAGAATCTTTAAAAGTGTGAAAATTATATTAAATAAAAAAGCCCTCATAAAAAATGAAGGCTTAGAATATTTTGTAATGAATTGTTAGAGTTTAGTAAACAATTTTTCCATGACAACTTTTTGTTCTTCAGCTAAAGTAGCATCTACTAAAATTCGACCACTGTGCTCGTCAGTAATGATTTTTTTACGGGATGCAATTTCCATTTGTACTTGTGGTGGAATTGTAAAATAAGAGCCTCCTGAAGCGCCTCTTTCAATAGGGACAATTGCAAGTCCGTTTTTGACGTTAGTTCGTATTTTTGTGTAAGCCTTTACAAGACGTTCTTCGATATTTTTTTTGTATTCTTCTGATTTTTCAAGTAAAACCTTTTCTTCTTTTTCAGTTTCAGCAAGAATTGCATCTAAATCTGCTTTTTTATGTTTTAAATGCGTTTCACGTTCTTCCAGACGTTCTTTAGTAGTCGTAATTACAGTGTTTTTTTGTTCCAATTGGGCGCTAAATTCTTTAATGTGTTTTTCAGCTAATTGGATTTCTAATTCTTGAAATTCAACTTCTTTGGTTAAAGAATTAAATTCACGATTATTACGAACGTTTTTCTGTTGTTCAGTATATTTTTTGATTAAGCTCGTCGCTTCTTCAATATGAATCTTTTTAGATTTTATTTGCTCATTGATATCAGCTAGGTTCTCTTCAAGTTTCAGAACTCTGTTTTTGAAACCTTCAACATCATCTTCTAAATCTCTAACTTCTAAGGGAAGTTCTCCTCGTACATTTCTAATTTCATCAACTCTAGAGTCAATCAATTGTAAGTCATAAAGAGCTCTTAAGCGTTCTTCTACAGTTAATTCTTTCTTTTTAGCCATGCTTATATATACTTTACAGGATTTGTATTTGTCTTTGATAAAAGGACTGCAAAATTAGTAATTTTTTTCTTAAGATAAGCAACTAAAATATTTTTTATATGCGCTTCGCTTTCATAGTGTCCAATGTCAGCTAACATCAGCTTGTTTTCGGCACTAAAAAAATCATGATATTTTAAATCTGAGGTGATAAAAGCATCAGCGCCAGCGGTTTTGGCGGCTTCAATTGCAAAACTCCCCGAGCCTCCTAAAACAGCTACATTTTGAATCGGACGATCTAGAAATTTAGAATGCCTTATTACCGAACAATTTAAGCGTTCTTTTATGTAATTTAGAAATGCTGTTTCTTCCATGGGTTGCTCAAGCTCGCCGAGCATTCCCATACCAATATGTTGATTTTTGTTATCTAAAGTAAGTACTTCATAGGCAATTTCTTCATAAGGGTGGCTGCTAAAAAGTGTTTTCAGAATGGTGTTTTCTAGGTGTTTCTCAAAACAAACCGTGATTTTTATTTCGGATACTTCTTGAAAAC
>JGI26079J46598_1001081_pt1 | contig 11075 bp, 8 predicted proteins | sample SaaInl59LU_5_DNA_FD_46598 | JGI IMG/M metagenome (IMG submission 46598) | reverse complement strand
GAAGCAACTCCTGGATTTACATCCATCCATCCACCTTTTGCTCTATCAAAAGGAGGGGTAGCAATACGAACATTTAACATGATCTCTCTTCCCTCTGCTGGGTAAGAAGCCATTGAATATGCTCTTTCGATAACTTCACTATTTTTCATTACCAAAGGTCTCAACTTAAATTTGTCCCATTCAGCTTTAAATTTGTCTGGAGTGTCGTGCTCTTCAGGGTGTGCAGTAATGTCCATATCGGCAAACTTAACTTCACATGGTGGAATTTCAATTTGAATATAACCCCCTGCTTTATAACCCATATCTTGAGGAATTTCTACTACAAACTCTTTAATGAAAGAAGCTACATTGTAATTTCTTACCACCGTTGCATCCCATTTTTTGATTCCAAATACTTCCTCTGGAATGGTAATGTTCATGTCTTGTTTTACCTTTACTTGACATGCCAAACGTATTCCTGACTTTAATTCTTTCTTTGTAAAATGAGGTGTTTCTGTTGGCAATGCTTCTCCTCCTCCGTCGATCACATGACATTCGCATTGAACACACGAACCACCACCACCACAAGCTGAGGGTAAAAATATTTTTTGATCTCCTAAAGTGGTTAAAAGAGTACTCCCAGAACCAACTTCAATTTTCTTTTCTCCGTTGATTGTGATGGTCACTGGACCCGATGGAGATAATTTTTGTTTTACAAATAATAATAAGGTAACTAATAACAATACAATAGCTAAAAAAGCTGCTACTGTTGCTAATACAGTTCCTGTAGTACCTGCTGCTAATATCATATTACTGGTTGTTTGTTTTTGTATTATCGGCTATAATTTCTTTAGCGTCTTGTTTTTCTTCTTTTTTGTTTTCAATGGTAGCTTCCACTTTTGGAGTTTCTTTTTGTTCTTCGTCTCCTCCTGTTAACATTCCACCAAAACTCATAAAACCAATGGCCATTAAACCTGTAATGATAAAGGTTATTCCTAAACCTCTNAANGCAGGTGGCACACTTGAATATCTAATTTTTTCACGAATTGCAGCAATGGCTAAAATGGCTAAAAACCATCCAATACCTGATCCTATACCATAGGTAAGAGCTAGTCCTAAAGANGGAATTTCGCGAGATTGCATGAATAAGCTTCCTCCTAAAATAGCACAGTTCACCGCAATTAAGGGTAAGAAAATACCTAAAGAATTGTATAATGAAGGAGAAAATTTTTCGACAATAATTTCTACCAACTGAACCATGGTTGCAATGGTTGCAATAAACATGATAAAGGATAAAAAGCTTAAATCGTATGCTGCATATTCTTCGCCTAACCAACTCAATGCGCCCTCTTGAAGAATGTACTGATCTAACAACCAGTTTAACGGTACCGTTACTGCCAATACAAAGATAACAGCAGCTCCTAAACCAACTGCAGTCGCTACTTTTTTAGAAACAGCAAGATAAGAACACATTCCTAGGAAGGTTGCAAATACCATGTTGTCTATAAAGATCGATTTGAAAAATAATTCTATATGTTCCATGTGCTATATGTTAAAAACGCTTCGCGTTTAATTTTCTTCTATTAATGCAGTATTTCTACTGCGTTGAATCCAAATGATAATTCCCACTACAATTAATGCCATTGGTGACAATAACATAAATCCGTTATTCTCGTAACCTATTGCATACAATCCTGTTTTTTCGATAGGATCTCCTAAAACTTTATACCCTAGTAGGGTTCCAGATCCTAACAGTTCTCTAAAGAAACCAACAGCGATTAAAATGACACCATATCCTAAAGAATTTCCAACACCATCTAGAAAAGATTTCCAAGGTCCGTTTCCTAAAGCAAAGGCTTCAAATCGTCCCATGATAATACAGTTGGTGATGATCAATCCAACAAAAACAGAAAGGGTTTTGCTCAATTCATAAGCAAAAGCTTTTAGTACTAGATCTACTATAATTACCAAGGTTGCTACCACGATTAGTTGAACGATAATTCTAATTTTTGAAGGGATGATATTTCTCATAAGTGAAATCACCACATTTCCTAAACCTAATACAAACAAAACAGAAACTGCCATTACAATAGAAGCTTTCAATTCTGCTGTAATTGCCAATGCAGAACAAATCCCTAATACTTGAATGGTAATTGGATTGTTATCCGCTAATGGATCTGTAATTAATGCTGCGTCTTTTTTTGATAAAAGTCCCATAAATTATTTTTTTAATGATTTAAAATAAGGTACATATAATTTTAAATCAGATTTGATCATTGCAGAAACACCATCGCCGGTAATGGTTGCACCCGCAATTGCATCTACTTCATAATCTGTTTTCTCTTCATTCTTAGGATCATTGTTTCCTTTGGCAACTCGTATTCCTTTAAAAACACCTGCATCGGACATTAAATGCTCTCCGATAAAATCGTCCATAAAATAGCGTTGTTTGATGTTCGCTCCCAATCCAGGAGTTTCTCCCTTATGATCAAAATAGGCACCTTGAACAATCATATTTTCATCCATAGAAATATATCCCCAAATAGCATCCCACAATCCTTTCCCTCTTATTGGGGCTACATAAAAGGTTTTACCCTCTTTCTCTCCAACAAATAAAGGCAACTTCCTAACTTTACCATTTTTAGCATTTGCTTGTTGCTTTTTTACATCTATTAGATATGCATCTTCGCTTTCAGAAATTTTGTCTCCTTCGATGACTAATTGTTTTTTGATGTACTTCTGAAATTCATCTCCGGCAACTGAGGTCGAAACAAAATTTGCACTAGACTCATCATTTTCATTCACACCCATTGCGTACAAAATATTTTGTTGCTTTTCGATGCGTTCATTTTCTTTGATAGAAGGCTTTAAAGACGATGCTAAGAAAGCTAACAAAGAACCAACTACCAACACCATAATTACGGCGAAAGTCATTGTATAACTATTACTATCTGTTCTCTTACTCATAATTAGGCAGTTTTAACGTTCGTTCGTGTTAATCTTTTCTTTACATTTCCTTGTACCACATAGTGATCTATTGTTGGCGCAAATACATTCATTAATAGGATTGCTAAGAAGACTCCTTCTGGATAGGCCGGGTTGAATACACGAATCATGATAGAAATAAATCCAATCAAGAAACCATAGATCCATTTCCCTTTGTTAGTTTGTGAACCGGTAACGGGATCTGTTGCCATAAAAACAGCTCCAAAAGCAAGGCCTCCAATCATTAAGTGTTCCCACCAAACAGTGTTCATCAAGCCATAAAATTTGCTGGATTCTGTAATGATATCTGCGGCTACAATCTGGTTAAAAATGATTCCCATTGCAGCGGCTCCTAAAAATGTTGAAAGAATAATTCTCCAGCTTCCAATTTTTGTAAAAACCAAGATGGCAGCTCCTAATAAAATCAGCAGCGTTGAAGTTTCTCCTACAGAACCCGGTATGAAACCTGCAAATTTATCCCAGTTGGAATAAATTACTTCTTGATTTTGTGCATAACTTCCTAATATTGTTTCTCCAGAAATAGCATCTGCAGTTCCAGTTCTATTCACAGCATCGTACACCCAAACTTTATCTCCAGACATCCACGTTGGATAGGCAAAGAATAAAAAGGCTCTGATGGTTAAAGCGGGATTTAGGATATTCATTCCTGTTCCCCCAAATACTTCTTTACCAATTACGACTCCAAAAATTACTGCAACAGCTAACATCCATATCGGAGTGTCAATAGGCACAATTAATGGAACTAGCATTCCGGTAACTAAATATCCTTCTTCTACTTCGTGCCCTTTGATAACTGCGAAGATAAATTCGACAATAAGACCGACTCCATAAGAAACAATCACCAATGGCAATACTTTTATAATTCCAATCCAGAAATTATCAAACGTAAAGAAATTTGCAAGTACATTGGCTCTTAAAGAACCGTCTATCGCTGCATAATGTTGATATCCTGCATTGAACATTCCAAACAACAAGCAAGGAACTAACGCCATGATTACAATGTTCATGGTACGCTTTAAATCGTCTGCTGCTTTGATATGAGTTCCTCCGTGAGTTACTTCGTTTGGCAAGTATAAAAAGGTATGGATTGCATTGAATGCAGGGGCCATTTTGGTTCCTTTATACTTTTCTTTTAAATTATGTAAATTTTGTTTTAAGCTCATAACCTTATCCTAATTCTTCTCTCATTAAATCTAAACCTTCACGAATTATTTGTTGGTGAGGTTGTTTAGAAACACAAATAAATTCTGTTAGTGCAAAATCTTCTGGCGCTACTTCGTAACCGCCCAAAGCTTCCATTTCATCTAAATCTTTGACCATAAATGCTTTTAATAATTGCATTGGATACATGTCTAAAGGAAATACATTTTCATAAGAACCCGTAACTACAAAAGCTCTGTGTTCTCCGTTTGTATTTGTATTTAAATCGTACTTTTTATTTGGAGTTAACCAAGAAAAAGTCAATGCTCTTGAAGTAGATATTTTATTAAAAACAGGTTTATTCCATCCAAAAAACTCATAATCATCTCCTTCTGGGATGGCTGTAATTTGATTGTCATAGTATCTTAAGAAGCCCTCTTCTTTTACTTGCGTTCCAGAAAGGACATTGCCACTAATAATTCTTGTATTGTCGTTTACCAGGTTGCTAGCAGTTACATCAGCAATCAAAGCACCAGCAATCGCTGTTACATATTGAGGTTTGCTAAATTGAGATCCTGTTAGTGCAACGGTTCTTGTGAAATTTAACTTTCCTGTTAAAAACAATTCTCCAATCACCAACAAATCTTGTGGAGAAATCACCCAAACAACTTCTCCTTTATTAATAGGATCTATGTGTGCAATTTGTGTTCCAACATTTCCAATTGGATGAGGACCAGAAACTTTATGAAGTTCAATTCCTTTTATATCACTGAAAGGTGAATTTGCATTTTTTCCGATCGAAACATGCACTTTTCCTTCAGTTAACTTACCAACAGCAGTAAATGCTGCTTGTAATTCAGCTTCTTTACCTGCCAATGTATAATCTATATCTGCTGCCAACGGAGCACTTGCATAGGCAGAAACGAAAATAGCTTTGGGTGCATGGTTTGGGTTGGCAACAACATCATAAGGACGTTGCTTTATGAAAGGCCAACAACCCGCAGAAAGCAAATAATCCTTTACTTCTTCTGAAGACATGCTTGCAGCCTCTTTAGATCCAAAGTCTTTGAACTCTTGAGATGGATCTGCAGCTATTTTAATTGCTAATACTTTTCTTCTTGCTCCACGAACCACTTCTACAACTTTTCCAGAAACAGGGCTTGGAAATAAAATACGTTCGTCACTTTTAGAATAGAAAAGTGTATCTCCCGTTTTTACTTCTGCTCCTTCTTTGGCGACAAGTTTTGGTGTAATTCCGTGAAAATCTTCTGGCTGTATNGCATAAAAACTGCTCAAAGAAGTCTCTTTGGTTGTTTTTTCTGCACCGCCAACAAGCTTAATATCTAAGCCTTTTTTAATACGAATGTCTTTTGACATAGCAAATGGAATTGTTAGTTATCTAAAAAAATCATGCAAATTTAGGGTTTTTGTCAATTATGATAGATATAATTGAACTGTAATCTTGAGTAAATGTCATTATTTATAACAATTCTAAATAACTGTTTTTATTGATTTTTTTGTNGCTGATTTGAAAGGAGGTCTGAAAACCATATCTCCTCTAAAATTGTATCGATCACATCGTAATTGCTTCCTAAAAAAATCATTACTTTTACATAGAAAAAAAGAAAAGTATGTCTCAAAAATTAGTCCTTTGTTTGTTGTTTATTTCAACTAGTTTTTTTTCGCAAAATATAAAATCTATTCAACTCAGACCCTTGCAAGAAAACAATTTTTCTGCAATCGTTCCATTGGGTACTCCCTTAGAAATATCTTTTGATGATTTAGACGCAGATAGTAAAGACTACCAATATAAAATTGAACACATGACGCATGATTGGAAATCTAGCAGATTGTCTTCAAGTCAATTCATTGACGGCTTTGATCAAAATACGATTATCAATGTTTCAAATTCATTTAATACGTTACAAAATTACACCCATTATTCTNTAAGAATACCGAATATAAATACAGTAATCACTAAAAGTGGAAATTATCTTTTATCAATTTTAAATACTGACGATGATNTTATTTTTACAAGACGATTTGTGTTGTATGAACCTTCAACAANTNTGGGAGTAACTGTGGAGAGAAGTAGAAATTCAAAAACACTAAACACCCAACAAACTATCGAATTTATTATAAATCATCCTAAAATTAAAATAAATAATCCAGCTCAAGAAGTACATGTTGTTATTTTAAAAAACAACAATTGGGAAGAAAAAATAACCAACTTACAACCTACATTTTTTAGACCAAATCAATTGTCTTACACGTACACCAACAAAACAAATTTTTGGGGAGGAAATGAATACCTNAACTTTGATAATAAATTGATCAGAAACAACAGTTTAAATGTGGTGAAGATTATAAAAAAAGATATTTTTCATCATTATTTATATCCTTTTGAATTTAACCCTTTTCGAAAATATAGCTACAACCCCGATATTAATGGGCAATTTGTGATTAGAACCCTAGAAGCAAAAGACTCAAAAACAGAGGCCGATTATGCTATGATACATTTCACATTGTCTGTCGAGGAGGCTTTTTCCGAAAGGGAGGTGTATGTTTACGGTGCTTTTAATGATTTTAAAATTACAGATGAAAATAAAATGTATTTTGATCCAGAAGAGAGGGCGTACAAGGCAAATATTCTATTAAAACAAGGCTTTTACAACTATACATTTGCAACAAAAGAAACAAACGGCAACATCAACACCAATGATGTAAATGGCTCTTTTTACGAAACTGAAAATGAATATACCGTCATCGTTTACTACAAACCTTTTGGAAGTTTTTTTGAACGAGTAGTCGGAATTGGAACAGGTTTTTTTGATCAAAATAGATAAGTTTATAAAATTAATCATCACTTTTACATAAAAATAGAGGTCCTAAAATGATACATCAAGTTACAAAGGGAATTAAAATATCTGTCAACACAAAATACAAAGGCATCCATCAAAGGAACTCTAAGGTTTACCATGTTTTTTCNTATGTGATTCGCATTGAAAATACCTCTACAGAAACAGTAAAACTTACGGATCGATTTTGGAAAATTTACGATACACTGAATAACATAGAAATAGTAAGTGGTGAGGGAGTTGTTGGTCAAACACCTATTTTAAAACCAGAGGAAACCTACACTTATAATTCTGGTTGCTTTTTAGAGTCTAACATCGGAGCAATGAAAGGGTTTTATACCATGATAAACCTAAATACATTTGAACAATTTAAAGTAATCATTCCAACTTTTCAACTTGCCAACCCGCTTTTGTCAAACTAAAAAGAGATGTCATCTTCAAAATCGTTAAAGAGTAAAGGAATGACTTCCAATGAAAAAGAATTGTTTACCGCTATTTTTTTATTATTTACGATAAGCTTTAATTTATATTACTATTATTGAATTTCCTACAATAAAATACATTAAAACTCCATTAAATTTATTGAAACAAAAATTGTAACTTTGAATCACGAAATATTAATTGATAAATAAAACACGAATGGCAAGAGGATTTTTTAACGTTCCTAAAGCAGTCAATGAACCTGTAAAAGGGTATGCTCCGGGCTCTCCAGAAAGAGAGGAATTATTAGCTACTTATAAAACAATGTTTGAACAAAACATTGACATACCTATGCATATAAATGGGAAAGAAATAAGAACAGGAAACACCAAAAACATCACACCTCCTCATGATCACAAACACATTGTTGGTCAATATCATATTGCAGATAAATCTCATATAGATACTGCAATTTCTACTGCGTTAGCAGCAAGAGAGGCTTGGTCTAGTGTAAGTTGGATGGAACGTGCTTCTATTTTCTTAAAAGCTGCCGAATTACTAGCAGGACCTTACAGAGCAAAAATGAATGCCGCAACCATGATTGCGCAATCTAAAAATGTTCATCAAGCAGAAATAGATGCTTCTTGTGAAATGATTGACTTTTTTCGATTTAACGTATCCTATATGACTGATATTTTTAAAGATCAGCCAGCCTCATCACCAGGGATTTGGAATAGAGTTGAATACAGACCTTTAGAAGGGTTTGTATATGCAATTTCGCCTTTTAATTTCACCTCTATTGCTGCAAATCTACCTGCGGCNGCTGCTTTAATGGGTAATGTTGTTGTTTGGAAACCTTCTGATCATCAAGCATATTCTGCACAAGTTATTGTAGATTTGTTTAAGGAAGCTGGATTNCCAGATGGAGTAATTAACGTAGTTTATGGGGATCCTGTGATGATTTCTGATACCGTTTTAGCTTCTCGAGATTTCTCTGGATTGCACTTTACGGGTTCTACACATGTTTTCAAAAATTTATGGAAACAGATAGGGAATAACATACACCATTACAAAACATATCCAAGAATTGTTGGAGAAACAGGAGGAAAAGATTTTATCTGGGCGCACAACTCTTCAAATCCTTTACAAGTTGCAACGGCTATTGTAAGGGGATCTTTTGAATACCAGGGCCAAAAATGCTCTGCAGCCTCTAGAGCCTATATTCCTCAATCATTGTGGGAAGCCGTAAAAAAACACGTAATCGCACAAACGAAAGAAATTAAAATGGGATCCCCAGAAGATCCCTCAAATTTTGTAAATGCAGTAATTCACGAGGGCTCTTTTGATAAAATTGCCAGTTATATTGATGCTGCTAAAGCAGACAAAGAAGTGGAAATTATTGTTGGTGGAAATCATGATAAATCTGTAGGTTATTTTATTGAACCTACGGTGATTTTGACAAAATCACCCACATATGCAACTATGACGGCTGAGTTATTTGGTCCAGTAATGACGGTATACGTATACGAAGATGCCGCATGGGAAGCATCTTTAAAATTGGTAGATGAATCTACTGAATTTGCACTTACAGGAGCTGTTTTCTCTACAGATAGATACATTGTAGAAAAGGCTTCTAAAATCCTAGAAAACGCAGCAGGAAACTTCTACATTAACGACAAACCAACAGGGGCAGTTGTTGGTCAACAACCTTTTGGAGGTGCGAGATCTTCGGGAACAAATGACAAAGCGGGTTCTGCTCAAAACCTATTACGATGGACTTCTGTTAGACTGATAAAAGAAACTTTTGTCTCACCAACAGACTACAAATATCCTTTCTTAGGTTAACTAAAAATAATACATTTAAAAAAGCCTCATCCAAATAGTATGGATGAGGCTTTTTATCTCTTATAGAATTCTTATTTTATAATTAATTTTCTTGTTGTTTGTTTATCTCCATTAATTACTTTCAAGAAATACAAACCAGCAGAAGTCTTCTCAAAAAAGATTCTTTCAGTAAAATTTGAAATCGTAGAGTGGTATTTTTTTTCATCTATTAATCTTCCTCTAAGGTCAAATAACTGGAGTAAAAGGTCATCTGTAGTATCTAGATTTAGAGTTAATGTAAATTCTCCTTTTGTTGGATTTGGAAATAGCATAAAATTACCAAAGGGCTCATCGATAAAAGATGCTGTTGAATCTTCTATAATTACCGTATAGTCCTCTGTTTCGCCCCATTCAAAATTATGATCTGCATCACAAGCTCCCCCTCCGTTAGATGAAGAATCTGTATATTCAAGCACAACTCTCATTCTTGTCGCACCTAGTTGCGCATCATTGGGCACAGTAATATCAAGAGTTTTTGTACTTATATCATCGTAACCAGTTCCTAAATCATACTTTTCTGTTATAATATCAAATACATANTCNTNATTCCAATCTATAAAAACAGTACAATTATCTTGATATCCANCTGTATCAAAAACAACACTAAATTGGTAACTACTTCCTCTCTTTATAGTGGTACTGATCGATGTAAAATCTTCATAACCGTCTATCAGATCATTTTCAGAATCATTGTTAATCGAATTGAAAGTAACATTTGTTAGATGTTCTGAACCTGACACCTCATCTGTAAAAGTTGACAAACAATAAGATGGTATAAGTGTTTTAAAATTAAACGCATCTGAATACGNCCCTTCTCCACAACTATTTTTGGGCTTTATTCTCCAGTAGTATGTTGTATTTCCGGTAAGACCTGAAACTGAATAAAAATTTGTAGCGACATTGCCACTTGAAACTATATTTGTAAAATTACTATCTGAAGCTACTTCTACATCATAATTTGCAGCATTTATATCTGAATCCCATTTTAATTCTGGAGACAAACCAATCTCTGAAGCGCCATTTACAGGAAGCGTTAAATTTGAACTTGTAAATATCGAATTCCTCACATTTAATTGAACATCTATTTGCTTATTTACACTTGAACTACCGCTAACATTCATTGTATACATTTGAGCGGAAGCTTCGTTTAAATTAGAAATTGTCATCGTAACATTTCCATCTGCGCTTATTGTTGTTGGATCAAATATTACGGAAGCTCCTTCCGGAAAACCAGATGCTGACAAGGACACTGACTCTGAAAAACCATTAATGAAATCAAAATTTAACACATAACTTATCGATTCATTTTCTGAATAACAGACAGATTGCACATCATTTAAATTGGTAATTATATAAGTTGGTGTTGATGAGTTGATGGTAAAGTTTGTGGAATTTACATTATAAAAAATATGATCTGCTGCTTCCACCATAATTCTGGAAGTAGCAGAGGGAGTATTCGGAATAACTATCGCCTCTGAACCATCGTTCGGAGTATTTTCTTTCAAAGTAATCGGAAAAGTAATCCCCCCATCTATAGATAATCTAATAGTTACATTTTGACAATTGATAGGAAGAACATCTGTCGTTCCTTTATTCCATGTAATTGTTTGGGTAGTCCCTGCATCCCAATTAATAGCTGAATTAGGTAATGTAACTGTAAAAGGAGCTGCATTTGTAACAGAAACTTTCATATCGTCTCTAGCGCTACTACCTCCTCCATTATTGTTATCTCTTACTAAAAAAGAAAAATTTAAATCCCTTGCTACAGTGGGCAATACTTCCCAAGTT
>JGI26079J46598_1001079_pt1 | contig 11094 bp, 10 predicted proteins | sample SaaInl59LU_5_DNA_FD_46598 | JGI IMG/M metagenome (IMG submission 46598) | reverse complement strand
ATATTAAGGACATGAAAAACATTACCTATTTTAAAGGCAGGGGGTCCACTTCTTCAGAATGGATGGAACTATTTCCTTTATTAGTTCCCGCAGGATCAGGTCAATTACCACTCAATGAAATTTTAAAAGTNGCTTATAATACGGGGGTTGAACACTATTTTATTGAACATGATTTAGCCCCAAATCCATATGAAAACATTCAATCAGCCTATGATTATTTAGAAGCCTTGCGTTTTTAGCCTTTGTGTAATTATNTGATTTTCAACAGTTTTTAAACTATTTTAATACCACACACCAACTTATAGTGCTAACGGTTAATTCTATATAAAAACCCAAAAAGTTTCAGTGCATCACTTAATTTAAAGTGAGGGGTGGGTTTTATAGAAGCGGTTTTCTTTTTAAAGTGTGATTGTTAGCAGTTTATTAAGAGAACCCAGCGTTAGTTGTGGAAATTAAATAGTAATTAGTAAGTTTTAAAGGTCAATAACAGAAAATCCTATATGTATATTACCTGTTTCTTTGTCTACAAACAACACCTTATCTTTTACGGTTCCATGGCAGGTATTTTTTGAACAAAATAAGGAGCCTCCGGCTAACCTAACCATTCCATTGTTTAAATCTCCAGTTATATCCCATACATTTCCAACAATGTTAACTTCGCCAATTTCTGATATGGGTAGTGTGTTTTCGGATACTATTATTCTTTGATCATTTCTGACCATTTCCCAATATTCATTATAATTTGGGAGTCTTTTTTTTGCCCATTTACAAAAGGCTAAAGCGTCATTGTAACTCACTTGAGTTACAGGTAGATTTACAGAAGTGACCGGGTTAATTCCGTCTGGTCTTTTCCAAGTAGCGTTGGGCATTTTCTTAAAATTATACACATCTAACTGCACAATTGACCAGCCATATTTTTCTGCATCTGTAATATAATTAGTTTCGTTGATGAATTTCTCAAAATGGGCATATGACACAGGATTTAGACTTAATTCTCTTTTCTTACAAGAAGAAAAGAGCACTAAAAAAACAATTATGACATATTTGTTTATATACTCAGTCATGAGAATTCTCTTTGTATAGAAATAAATAATTAATAGTGAAAATCTACCAAATAGATTCGTAAGGTTAATGGCTTGTTGGTTTTGTTCCATTAGATAAATTCATTCTGTCTCAAATGTATTTATTATCCTTTTGTTATCAAATTCCACAGGGTTTTTTCTTGCAGTTAGTTTGCGTTATATTTGAAGTAAAAAATTGTTTTAGATCAGTGAAAAAAATGCTCCTTTCTTTTCTTGTGGCTATGGTTATTTCTTGTACTTCAGACAATTCTGGAGTATTGGGTGATTTGGTAGTAGAAGACAACTTAGGTTCTGATGTCATTGAAATTGGCGAAGGGAGTGAAAATGAGCAAACAGAGACCTCTGAAACAGCTGAAGGAGCAGAAGAACAATCAGGAAGTGAATCTGAAGGAGAGGGATCAAATTCGCAAGAGGGTGCCCAAACTCCTGGTTTATATATGGAAGAAAATGGGGTGACTCTTGTGGCCAATTCTGCGGCTAAACCTGGGGATGAATTGGTTTTTGAAGGCATTACTTATTTGGTGGTAGACAATCAAATGCTCCGAGATATTGTAACCGATGATAGGGAAGATATTTCGCTCTTGGTCACTACTTATGTGACTGATTTGAGTAATATATTTGAAAACAAACAAACCATCACCCCCAATATTGCGGCATGGGACACCAGCAATGTGACAGATATGAGTTACCTGTTTTCAGGGGCCAGTGTGTACAATGGTGTTTTAAGTTACTGGAACACTGCTAAGGTAACCAATATGTCTTATGCCTTTGCCAATGCTTTAGAGTACAATCAGGACCTTGGAGATTGGAATACCAGTCAGGTGACCCAAATGGACGCCATGTTTTCTAATGCGACTGTATTTAATCAAGATTTGAGTGGTTGGTGCGTGTCATTGATTGACAAAGCGCCAACTAATTTTTCTACTGGTTCTTTAATCTCCCAGACCTCTTTGCCGCTATGGGGCACTTGTCCTGATTAGTGATTAAAGTGAGTCACTCTCTTAAAATTTGCCCAATGATTGCTTTATGTGTATTTTCACCTTTGATTTAAAAGTATATTTTCCATATCATGGCAAAAAATAGCAGCCCTTCTCATAAAACCAACAGCCAAACGGTACACCATCTATACAGCAGTGCTTTTTTAATTGCGTACTTGCTTATTGGTTTTGTGCCCAATTTAGGTGCGGTAGATCAAATAGCGCCTCAGTGGTTGTACCTCAATAGTGTGAGTGTGCTGGCGGCACTTTATATTTTGAAGCACCATATTTATTTTTCAGAAGCCATTGGTAGCTTGTTTAAGACTAAATTTTCGTGGCTGTATGCCCTATTTATTGTTTGGGCTTCTGCCTCTTATTTTTACGCTATTAACCCTACTGAAGTGTTGGTGAATCTGGCCAGGGTAGTGGGAACATCCATTGCTTTTGTGAACGTTTTTGTACTGCTTCAAAAGATTCCAAATAAATTTAGGCTCATTGCCATGGTAGCTACTGGCGCACTGATTATAGAAATGTATATGGTTTTAGACCCTTTGTTGGGTTTGCTGAAACAAGGTGCCAATGCCTCTAGGTCTTCGCTTTTAAAAGGTACCACGGGTAACATTAACATTGCCGCACTCTCTTTGGTAATCAAGATGCCCTTTGCCTTATACCTCATGAATCTTNCACAGAAAACATGGCAGCGTATGGCCTATGGGGTCCTTATTACATTGACTATTTTCTGTCTTGTACTCATTGCTTCTAGGGCTTCTTATGTAGCCTTGGTATTGAGTTTAATCTTATACATAGCCTTTTGCTTGTACAACTACTTTAGNGCTGGTAAGCCCAAACGTTTGCTTATTCCTATNCTTTATTTTGTGGTGCCTTTTGTGGTGGCCGTTGGTATTAGTGAACTCAGTACAATTGGTAAAAACAACACTACTTTCTTTGAGCGTTCGGCTACTATTGTGCAGGCCACTACGGATGGCTCTATTGCAGGAAGACTCCGTTTTTATATGGTAGGGGTGGAGCATATTTTAAACAATCCAATAGTGGGTTCTGGTCTGGGTAACTGGAAACTCGTTTCTATTTTATACGACAAAGAATTTATTAATGGTTATGTGGTGCCTTACCACATGCACAACGACTTTATTCAGATAGGTACAGAACTTGGGATTCCAGGTTTCTTTATGTACTTAGGACTTTTTGGGGTGCTTTTGTTCTATATTGTTTACATAGCTAAGTCTAAATTGCCAGAGAACACCAAGTTCTTTGTGGCTTTTTTAACCATGTCGCTCAGCACTTATATGGTAGATGGAGCATTGAACTTTCCTATTGCCAGACCTATTATGCAAATGGTGTGGCTTTTGGTCATGGCTTTAATTGTCCTGTTGTTTTTAGATGCCAAGGCGTTTAATCAGCAGCACAAACCCATCCCCATGAAAAATGCCTATTGGGTGTCTGTAGTGTGTTTGGTTTTATTAGCCCCTTTGACTTACATTACCTATCAGACCAATGAATCCCTTAAAGGACAGCAAGTTCTTTTAGGGGAGTACAATGCAGGAAAGTTCAGCTACCCTTTAAACAAAGTAGACCAGGTAGTTCCAGGAATTCCAAATATTTCAGTGACTACATTGCCTATTGCTTCTATGAAGGCCAGGTATTATATGGAAAATGGACAGGATGACAAGGCGCTAGAAATGCTCAGAACTGGCATTACCGCCAACCCTTATTTAGGCTTTAGTGAAACACTCATGAGTCAGATTTTTGCCAAGAAAAATCAGAGAGATTCTGCCACCCATTACGCCAAAGTAGCCTATGAGCATTTGCCCATACCACCTCATTTTGCCAACTACTTGAACCTGTTAATTCAAGAGGGCAACGCCCAAGAGATAGACCGTATTTTTGCTAAGGATTCTGTGAAGCACGACCCCATGGTTTGGAAGAACTATATGATTGCTAGTAATGCGCTTAAAGCAACAGGGAATGATATTTCTATTGCCGTAGCCAATAAGGCCATAGATTTATTCCCGGAAGACAAAGATTTTTTAGTACTCAAAAAAATAGCGGTTTTAGGCAAAGAAACCGTAGACCGAGCTTTTGCCCTTTCTCAAGAGGGATCTGCCTTTTTCCAACAGCAAGACTTCATGAATGCCGCCCAAAAACTATCTGAAGCAGCTGCATTAGATCCGTTAGAGTTTTCTTATTTTGAGAATACCGGAGCCGCTTATTTTTCTGCTGGTTTATACGAGCTGTCTCTTCCTTACTTTGACAAAGTAATTCAAGAGCTCAATCCAAAGTCTGGAAAATCTGAATATATTAAAGGTTTGGCACTCATTAATTTGGGTAGAAATGAAGCAGCATGTGAATTATTTAAAGCAGCCAAGTCTTATAGGTATGCTGCTGCAGACCAAGCGCTTCAAACACATTGTAAATAAGCCTACATGGCTTTAATTACATAGGTAACCACACCCCACACCAATAAAGTGTTGTCTTCTGTGACGGCAATGGGCTTGTACTTCTTGTTTTCTGGCATGAGGTAGAGTACCCCTTCGGCAATTTTGAGTCTTTTTACGGTGAACTCGCCGTCTATAAAACAGACGGCTATTTTACCGTCTTTGGGTTCTAGGCTCCTGTCTATAACCAATAAGTCTCCATGGTCTAATCCGGCGCCTGTCATAGACTCGCCACTTACACGGGCGTAGAAGGTGGCTTCTTTGTTGCGCACCAGATTCTCGTCCAGGCTAATGCGAATCTCTTTGAAATCGTCTGCAGGAGAAGGGAAGCCAGCAGAAATACCCCCTTCAATAATGGGCTGCTTTAGCCCGCCTTCTGTTAGGGGGGTGTAAAAGCTTAAACTGGGTGTGTCTTTTGTTTTTACGAGTCTCATGAGCTTACTGTAATAATCTCAGAAAGGGAAGTGGTGTAGCGCTTGCTGAGGTGTTCTTGTTTCATTTTCCAGGTGCGTTGTAGGTCTTGGTTGCCTACTTTTAAGGCATTTCCGTAGCGTTTGTTCATTTTGTCCATTACTGCCATTAGTGCGTCGTGTTTGGGTTGCTCTCTTTGGAAGAGGTCCAATTGTTTTCCGTTCACAGGAACCAAACCACTGATCATGACCCCCGCTTTTTTGTAGTCCACACCGGCTTCGTACAAAGCCCTGAGTCCCTTAATAGCTACCTGTCCTAGGGTAATACTTGAATCTGTGGGGTAGGCCAGGGGAATGGCTATATGTTTGCTAATCCTGGGTACTTTTGGGTCAAAGGGGTTGTTGCGCACAAAGACCATTAATACATTGGCAGCACTTTTTTGGGCGCGCAACTTCTGAGCACAGTGGTTGGCAAAGGTGGCTATGCGTTCTTCCAAATCTGGAAGGCTATTTAGGGTGCCTTCAAAACTCCTGGTGGTGGCAATACCTTTTTTGCTCTTCTGCCCTTCCTCTAGTCCTAGGGTCGGAATGCCTTTGAGGTCTTGCTGTAAGCGTAAACCTACTACGGCCATTTGCTTGCGTACCCAGTCTTCAGGCAGCTTTATAAAGTCATAGGCGGTGTTTACTTGTACCGCTTCTAAGCGTCTGGCGTGCTGGCGTCCAATGCCCCAAACATCTGCTATTTGGGTCCATTTTAAGGCTTTTGTAATACTTTCTGCCGTTTCTATGACATGTACGCCTCCAGTGCGTTCTTTGAATTTTTTAGCAATTTTATTGGCTACTTTGGCCAGTGCTTTGGTGGGTGCAATGCCAATACTCACAGGAATGCCTGTCCATTTTTCTACCCGTTGCTGCATCTCTTTTCCGTAGCTAGCCAGGTCTACATAATCAAAGCCTTTGAGGAGCAAAAAAGCCTCGTCAATACTGTAAATTTCTATTTCAGGGGTGAATTGAGAGAGAATTTGCATGACCCTCGCGCTCATATCTCCATAAAGCGGATAATTGGAAGAAAACACCTTTATGCCATTGGCTTTGCAAAAGGCTTCGTATTTAAATGCTGGGGCGCCCATAGGAAGGCCAAGGGCCTTTGCTTCATTGCTGCGTGCAATGAAGCAGCCGTCATTGTTAGACAATACGGCTATGGGCTTTCCTTCTAGTGCGGGGTTAAATACCCGTTCGCAGGAAGCGTAAAAGTTATTACAATCAACTAAGGCAAACACGCTATAAAATTAATTCGTTTGCGCGATTATTAAAGGCCTCATTTAAATAAGTTATGAAGAAAATGCAGGGTGGCCTGTAATGTCTGCTCCAGTGATGAGTAGGTGAATGTCGTGGGTCCCTTCATAGGTAATCACGGATTCTAAATTCATCATATGCCTCATAATAGAATATTCTCCCGTAATACCCATACCGCCCAATACTTGGCGGGCTTCTCTGGCTATTTTAATAGCCATATCTACATTGTTTCTCTTGGCCATGGAAATTTGGGCAGTAGTGGCTTTTCCTTGGTTTTTGAGTTGCCCCAAACGGAAAGCCAATAGCTGTGCCTTGGTAATTTCGGTGAGCATTTCTGCTAATTTTTTCTGCTGTAATTGGGTGGCTGCAATGGGTTTTCCGAATTGAATACGCTCTTTGGCATATCTCAATGCCGTGTCGTAACAGTCCATGGCTGCTCCAATAGCCCCCCAGGCAATACCGTAGCGGGCAGAGTCTAAACAACCTAGTGGTGCTCCTAGTCCGTCTTTTTCAGGCAGTATATTTTCTTTGGGAATTTTCACATCGCTAAAGATAAGCTCGCCGGTGGCCGATGCCCTTAAACTCCACTTATTGTGTGTCTCTGGCGTAGAAAAACCTTCCATGCCGCGTTCTACAATCACGCCTTTAATTCTTCCGGCTTCATTTTTAGCCCACACCACGGCAATGTCTGCAAATGGCGCATTTGAGATCCACATTTTAGCACCGTTTAAGAGGTAATGGTCTCCCATGTCTTTTATGTTGGTGGTCATGCCGCTCGGATTAGAGCCATGGTCTGGTTCTGTGAGACCAAAGCAACCCATCATTTCTCCTGAAGCTAATTTTGGGAGGTATTTCTGACGCTGCGCCTCATTTCCGTAAGCAAAAATAGGGTACATGACCAATGAGGATTGTACAGAGGCTGTGGAGCGCACTCCAGAGTCTCCCCTTTCAATTTCTTGCATAATGAGGCCGTAACTGATCTGATCCAAACCTGCACCACCGTAATTTTCAGGAATATAGGGCCCAAATGCGCCAATTTCTGCCAATCCTTTAATGATTTCTGTGGGAAAAGTAGCTTCTTGGGCATGCTTTTCAATGATCGGACTCACGGCCCTTTTAACCCAAGCTCTAGCAGCATCTCTAACCAAGAGGTGCTCTGGGCTCAGTAAATCATCTAAGGCGTAATAGTCTGGGGCTTCAAATAGGTCTGGTTTCATAGCTTTTTTTAAAGGGCATTGTTTTTGCAAAACAAGTCCACACTTTCTAGCTTCTAAATTAACTAAAGAAATATAACATTACAACAAAGCAGTGTTACATTTTTAAATAAAAATCTTTAACCAGTTCAATATATTCTGGAGTGTATTGGTGTCTGGCAGTTTCAATGGTGAGCTCTCGGTGGAGGCAGCGGGTTTTTTCAAATCCAAAAGCCATATAAGACCTTTTAAATGGGGCGTTTTTATTTCCTTTGACGTGCATTATTTCGTGGGGAAAAAGCCCTGCTTTGGCAGCAAGCGCTATAAAATCTGTGGACTCCTTAAAGGGAAGGACCAAGGCAAAAATTCCTGCTGGGCTCAAAAGGGTTACAGCCGCTTGCACCAACAGCGGGAAAGGCAGCGTACTGCTTTCCCTCGCTGCCGCCCTAGCTTGATTGTCTAAATTATTTTCAGTATAAAAAGGAGGGTTGCTCACAATAAGGTCGTAAGTCAGTGCTTCTGCTTCCTCTATGAGTTCTTCTACATGGGCGTGGTAGCAAAACAATCGGTCTGCCCAAGGCGCATTTTCAAAATTAGCCACACATTGTTCGTAGGCTTCAGGAATGAGTTCCACACCGTCTATGGTTTCTGCAAGGCTTCTTTGGGCAAGCATAAGGGCTACTACACCTGTTCCTGCCCCAATATCTAGTATGCTGTTGGGCTGGTGAGAAATAGGTGCCCAAGCACCTAATAAGACCCCGTCTGTGCCAATTTTCATAGCACATTGGTCTTGTTCAATACTAAATTCTTTGAAAATAAAAGGGGCAGACATGGTACAAAAGTACGGTATCTGGCGGTTTTTTAAGGGCGTGAACAAACTTATTTGAGGCAGTATTTTCTTCGCTTTAGAGNTATTTTCTTAGGAGTCGAGCTTATTTAAGGCTGCCTGCTGTTCTGGTTTCACTGCCGGTTTGATCCAAGAGGGCATCGCCTAATTTNAGCCGCATATCTGCAGCCAAAGATTGTATTTTGTTTACCACATCTGGATGAAATTGCGCCACATTGGTGCGTTCGGCTTCATCTGTTGGCAGGTGGTACAATTCAATTTCCTTCATGTCAATAAAGGCGTATTGTCCAGGTAAGCCGTCTGCGCCTTGTGGCTGCCCAGCCATGGTTCTATAGCGGTGGGGAAAATACATTTTCCAATCTCCATAGCGTACCCCAAAAAGTTCATTAACCCTGTAGTAAAAGAAATAGGCTTCTTGAGGGCTTTCTTGGCTTTCTCCGCTGAGTACCTGCATGACATTTTTTCCATCAATAGGATGATTGGGTAGTTTTCCACCTGTTAGTGCAGCTACAGTAGGCATAATGTCTATTCCCATAACAGGAGTGTGAACCAGGGTTCCCGCAGGAATTTTTCTAGGGTATTTCACTACAAACGGTTCCCTTTGTCCCCCTTCCCAAGCGGTACCTTTTCCTTCTCTAAAAGGTGTTGCGCTTCCTGCGTGATTGCCGTATGCGAGCCAAGGTCCGTTGTCTGAAGTAAAAATAACCATAGTGTCCTCCTCTAGTCCGTTTACTTTAAGGGCATTTAATATTTCTCCTACTGACCAATCCAATTCCATAATAACGTCTCCATAGAGCCCGTTTTTGGACTTGCCTTTAAATTTTTCAGAAACATAGAGGGGTACATGAGGCTGGGGATGGGCCACATATAAAAAGAAAGGCTGGTCTTTTTTAGCGTGTATAAATGATACGGCTCTTTGGGTGAGTTGGGTAGTGAGTTGAGACTGGTCTGTGAGGGTGTCTAAAACCTGTCCATTCTCCAATAAGGGAAGCGCTTTAAAGTTAAAAACAGGGCCTTGTTGTGGGTGTAAAGGCCACATATCATTAGAGTATGGTATGCCAAAATAGTCTTCAAACCCGTGCTCATTTGGAAGAAATTCAGGGGCGTCTCCCAAATGCCATTTTCCATAAATAGCCGTAGCATAACCCGCTGCTTTAAGCATTTCTGCCATAGTGAGTTCTGCTGGGTTTAAGCCTTTTTTTGCTTCTGGCATAAAAGCGTTGTGAATACCTATCCTATTGGGATAACAGCCAGTAAGAATTCCAGCCCTAGAGGCAGAACAAACAGCTTGAGGCGCATAATATTGGGTGAGCAGCGCCCCTTCTTTGGCCATTTGGTCTAAATGGGGTGTTTCAAAATCTTTGGCACCAAAAGCGCCTAGGTCTGCATAACCTTGGTCATCTGTAAGGATTAGTATAATATTGGGGCTTTTCTCTCGATTATTAGGGGTGTTGGCTACTTCTATAGGTGCTTGTTTACAGCCCGTTAAAAAGATTAAAAAAAGCCATAAAAAGGAAAGCTGCGTTTTCATAAGTGTGAAATTGATCACTTAAAGCTACGCAATATTTTTAGATGGGCTTAGGGGTTTTAGACCAACAGCACTAGTCGGCTCCTAAATACAAAGCGACCAGTCCGTCTGGAGTGGTTACTTCTATGGTATTGTTCTCGCGATCTACCTTAGTGATAATCTGGTCTGTAATGGGAATAAGTAATTCTTTGTCTTCTTTTTTGGCAATGAATAAAGCCTGACTTACAGTGTCATTTACAGCGGTAATCTGACCAATATCGCCATGGACTTTATCTAAAAGGGTGAAGCCAATAATTTCGTGGTAATAAAATTTATTTCCAGTGAGTTTTGGAAGTAAGCTTAGGGGTAGGAAGAGTGCTGCACCCATGATCTTGTCTGCGGCAGCTTCATCTTCTACGGCCTCAAAGCGGACCCTGAGGAGGCTAGACTTATGAAGGGAACATTTTTCAATAAAAAATGGAACCAGGCTGTCTCTGAGAGAGACAAATACTGATTCCATGTTTTCGTATAGGTCGGGCTCATCTGCGTCTAGCTTTATGAGTACCTCTCCTTTAAAACTGTATTTTGAAACAATTTTGCCTAAGTAGAAACAATCTTCCTTACGCATCCTTGTTTTAAATTAAGCTTCTTTGGTTTCTTCATCAGCTGCTTCAGTAGCAGGCGCTTCTTCAGCAACCGCTTCTTCAGTAGCAGGCGCTTCTTCAGCAACAACTTCTTCTGTAGCAGCAACTTCAGCAGCAGCAGCTTCAGTAGCGGCAATTTCTGCAGCTTCAGCAGCAGCAACTTCAGCAGCAGCTTCAGCTTCTAGTGCTTGTGCGTCAGAAACACGCTTTTCATTAACAGCTTTTTCAGCAGCCAATGCTTTTGCTTTTTCTACTTCTTGCTCTTGAGTAAGACCAGAAATTTTTGCAGCAACAGCAGCATCTTTTTCAGCCACCCATGCGTTGAATTTTTCTGCAACTTGTTCTTCAGTTAAAGCACCTTTTCTAAGTCCTCCTAAAAGGTGGTGCTTTAATAAAGCGCCTTTGTAAGACAACAAACGTTTTGCAGTGTCAGAAGGCTGTGCTCCATTAGTCAACCATTTTACAGCACCATCTACATTTAAGTCAATAGTGGCTGGGTTGGTGTTAGGATTGTAGATTCCTAATTTCTCTAAAAATTTACCATCTCTTTTTGACCTTGCATCTGCAGCAACGATCCAATAAAATGGTTTTCCTTTTTTACCGTGTCTTTGTAATCTAATTTTTACTGGCATATCACATTAATTTGTAGGGTGCCCGACCCTTGGTTATTAATTCTTTTTAGTTT
>JGI26079J46598_1001074_pt1 | contig 11110 bp, 8 predicted proteins | sample SaaInl59LU_5_DNA_FD_46598 | JGI IMG/M metagenome (IMG submission 46598) | reverse complement strand
TATTGATAGTTTTGCTATAGTATCTTCAACAAAAAGAAAAGCTTTTCCCGCAAATCAACAAGAAGAAGGAGGCCTATATTATATTGATTTAAAGAAAATTGAATCAAAACCTATTCTTCTAACTAAAGATTTTAATAAACCATTTGCTCCTCATGGAATTTCAATTTTCAAAACAGACAGCATTACTACAATTGCTGTTGTAAACCATACTATTGAAAAAGAGTATATAGAAGTTTTTAAACTAATTGGAACTAAACTTACTCATTTAAAAACACTTGATAATCCGATGATTTTAAGTCCAAACGATGTTGTGTTAATTAATGAAAATAGTTTGTATTTCACTAACGATCATAAGTATAAATATGGATTATTACGTTTAGCTGAAGATTATTTAGGGCTACCTATTTCAAATGTTGTTTTTTTTGACGGATTGAAATTCAAGGAAGTGGCAAATGGGATACCATTTGCTAATGGAATTAATTATAATTCGAAAAAAAAATTGCTTTTTGTTGCTTCTCCTAGAAAGTTTTATATAAAAGTGTTTAAAAAAAATAATGATAATTCTTTATCTTTTGTTGAAGATATTTACTGTGGAACAGGTGTGGATAATATTGAATTTGATACAGATAACAATCTGTGGGTAGGAGCTCATCCAAGTCTTCTACATTTTGATTCGTATTCAAAAGGCAACAGTGAATTTGCACCATCAGAAATTATATCAATAAAATACATTGAAAAGAATAATTATATTAAAGAAAATATTTATTTAGAAAAAGGACAAGCTATGTCTGGATCTACAGTTGCCGCACCTTTTGGAAATCTAATCCTAATGGGAAATGTAATGGATGATCATTTTCTTGTGTTAAGAAAATGATTTAATATCTAAGATGAAATTTTAGCTTTTAAGAATTCTCTATTCATTCTAGCAATATTCTCCAATGATATTCCTTTAGGGCATTCTACCTCACATGCCCCGGTATTTGTACAGTTACCAAAGCCTTCCTCATCCATTTGTTTTACCATCTTCAAAACTCTATCATTCGCTTCTACTTTACCTTGTGGAAGAAGAGAAAACTGCGAAACTTTTGCGGATACAAATAACATTGCACTTGAATTCTTACATGTAGCGACACAAGCCCCGCAGCCTATACATGTTGCGGCATCAAATGCCTTATCAGCACTATTTTTTTCTATTGGAATAGCATTAGCATCTTGTGTGTTTCCTGATGTATTTACAGAAATATAACCTCCTGCATGTTGAATTCTATCAAATGAAGATCGATCCACGACTAAATCTTTTATAACNGGAAAAGAATTTGCTCTAAATGGCTCAATATGAATTGTGTCTCCATCTTTAAATTTTCTCATGTGCAACTGACATGTAGTAACAAGTCTATCTGGTCCGTGAGCTTCTCCATTAATAAACATAGAACAAGAACCACATATTCCTTCTCTACAATCGTGATCAAAAGCTACAGGATCAATCNCTTTTTCAGTTAATTGTTCGTTAAGAACATCCATCATTTCTAAAAATGACATATCTGGTGAAATATTTTCAATATCGTAAGAAACAATTTTACCTTTTTCAGAAGAATTTTTTTGACGCCAAATTTTTAATATAAGTTTCATCCTATTTGTAAGATCTTGTTTTTAATTCTATATTTTCATAAATCAGTTCCTCCTTATGTAAAATTGCATTTGAAGGCTCACCCTTATTTTCCCATGCAGAAACAAAAGTAAAGTTTTCATCGTCTCTAAGTGCTTCACCTTCTTTAGTTTGAGATTCTTCTCTGAAGTGTCCCCCACAGGATTCTGTCCTTTCCAAAGCATCTTTAGCAAATAATTCTCCGAGTTCTAAAAAATCTGAAACCCTAACTGCTTTGGCCAAAGGTTCGTTGAAAGAATTTTCAGAGCCAGGAATAGAAATATTTTTATAAAAGTCTTCTCTAAGCATTTGGATTTCTTCAATTGCTTCATTTAATTCTTTTGCATTTCTAGACATTCCGCATTTATTCCAAATAATTTTACCTAATTTTTTATGAAAATAATCTACGCTTTTAGTCCCTTTATTATTAACTAATAATTCTATTTTGTTCTTAACCGATTTTTCGGCTTCTTCAAATTCTTTAGATTCAGTAGAAATTGATCCAGTTCTAATATCGTCAGCTAAATAATCTCCAATAGTGTAAGGAAGAACAAAATATCCATCAGCTAATCCTTGCATAAGAGCAGAAGCCCCTAATCTGTTTGCTCCATGATCAGAAAAATTAGCTTCTCCAACTGCAAAACATCCTGGAATTGTAGTCATCAGATTATAATCAACCCAAACACCACCCATTGTATAATGTACAGCTGGATAAATCATCATTGGAGTTTCATATGGATTTTGATCAACTATTTTTTCATACATCTGAAATAAGTTTCCATATTTTGATTTAATAACTTCTTTCCCTAAATCCTTTACTAAACTTAAATTGTCTTCGTCTAACCCTTTTAAATGAGCTTTTTCTTTACCATATCTTATTATTGCTGAAGCAAAATCTAAAAAAACAGCTTCCCCAGTTTTATTTATTCCAAACCCTGAATCACATCTTTCTTTTGCAGCTCTAGAAGCTACATCTCTTGGAACTAAGTTTCCAAAAGCAGGATATCTTCGTTCTAAATAATAATCTCTTTTATCTTCATCTAAATCAACCGGTTTTAACCTACCCTCTCTAATCGCAATGGAATCACTTTTTAATTTTGGAACCCAAATTCTACCGTCGTTTCTTAAAGATTCTGACATCAAAGTTAATTTTGATTGATGATCTCCTGAAACTGGTATGCAAGTTGGATGAATTTGAGTAAAGCAGGGGTTGGCAAAGTATGCTCCTTTTTTGTGAATTTTCCAGGAAGCAGAAACATTACTTCCCATTGCGTTAGTTGATAAATAAAATAAATTTCCATATCCACCTGATGCAATTACAACTGCATGAGCCGAATGTCTTTCTATATTTCCATTAATCAAGTTTCTTGTAATAATCCCTCTAGCTTTCCCATCAACTTTAACAAGGTCCATCATTTCATGACGATTGAACATTTGGATTTTTCCTCTTGCAATTTGTCTATTCATAGCTGAATAAGCTCCCAATAATAATTGTTGACCTGTTTGACCTTTAGCGTAAAAAGTTCTAGACACTAAGACTCCTCCAAAGGATCTATTATCCAAAAGCCCTCCATAATCTCTAGCAAAAGGAACTCCTTGAGCTACACATTGATCAATAATATTTGCAGATACCTCTGCCAATCTGTAAACGTTCGCTTCTCGTGATCTGTAATCTCCACCTTTGACAGTGTCATAAAAGAGTCTATGTACTGAATCCCCATCACCTTGATAGTTTTTTGCAGCATTTATTCCTCCTTGAGCAGCAATCGAGTGAGCTCTTCTTGGTGATCCTGGAAACAAAACGCTTTTACGTTATATCCTAGTTCAGCTAAAGTAGCAGCAGCAGAACCACCTGCTAAACCGGTTCCAACCACAATTATATCTATTAATCTCTTATTTGCTGGACTAACTAAACGAATATTATCCTTATGATTTGTCCATTTTTTTGAAATAGGCCCCTCAGGAATTTTAGCGTTTATTTTAGTCATGTTTTAGTTGTTTAAATAATGGAAAATTGCTATAAAACTAAATCCAAATGGGATTCCAATTGCATACAAATTAGTAAAAGCCTTTACTAAATAATTATACTTATTATTTATGCCCATTGACTGAAAAGCAGATGAAAATCCGTGTAAAAGATGAAGGGACAAGAATCCAAAAGAAATAACATATAATATTACTTTTATTAAATCATCAAATTTGTGTGAGAGTTCATCATAATATCTATTTGGATCTTCTGGCAAAAACTCGACGTACTTATAATTCATTTCAGGAATCCAGAAATCATAAAAATGTAATATTAAAAATGATAGAACAACAGCTCCGGAAATAATCATATTTCTAGACATCCAACTAGCATTACTAGATCCTTTGTACTTTACATACTTAACATTTCTAGAAGATCTATTTTGAAAGTCTAAAACAAAACCCATAACAAAATGAAAAATTACTCCAAAAATCAAAATAGGTTGAGCTATAAATTGAACAACAAAGTTTGATCCCATAAAGTGTGAAAATTGATTAAAAACTGATTCACTAAAAACAGAAGTTATGTTAATAATGAAGTGCTGAAGCAGAAATACAATTAAAAAGAGGCCTGAGACAGCCATTGCTATTTTTTTAATTATCGAAGCTTGAATTACGTTACTCATTACTGAATTTTGAATAATTTCAATACAAAATTAAACCATGAGTAGTTATAAGACAATAAAAACATAACTTTTATTTTATATCAAACTTTTCTGACACATCACCAATTACTATTTCATATTGTCCCTTTTTTAAATAAAATTCACCATTAGCAGACTTTTCAATTTTATTTTTTTTGGCCATGTTTTTATTTGGATATACTATTGGTAAATCTATTTTTTGAAAACCCTTTTCTAAAATTAATTTCATTTTATAAATTAAATTTTTGTCATTGTCTAAAAGCTTCATTGTTAGTTGTTGATCTTTAATGGAATATAAATTAAAATAATGGCTAGGTAAATTAAACTCAGACCAATTATATGTTCTACTACCCCATCTTGACGAGAAATTAATATCTTTTGGAATTATATAATGGTTTTGTTTTAAATTTCTTTTTTCAAGAAAAGAATAAATAATAGATAAATCCATTTTATAAATTGATCTTCCGTGTGTGCCAATTAATAAATCTTTTGCTCTTTCTTGGATAACCAAATCATGTGTAGCTACTTTTTGTAAGCCTTGATTAAAAGAATTCCAACTCAGTCCTTTATCAAAACTCATGTACACGCCATTATCAGTTCCTAGATAAAGTAAATCTTCGTAGTATGGATCTTCTTTTATTACATTAAGAGACGAAATTGGGAGATTTGAATCTAAAGATTTCCAGTTTTCACCATTATCTTCAGTAACAAAAACATAAGGTTTAAAATCGTCAAATCTATATCCGTTCAAAGTAACATAAATCCTATCTTCTTTATGCTTTGAAAAAACAACTCTGCTAACCCACAAATTTTTAGGTAAGTCATTAGAAATAATTTTCCATTGATTTCCTCCATCAAATGATAACTGAACTAAGCCATCGTCGGATCCAGTAACTAATTTTCCGAATTTAAAAATCGATTCATCAATTGAAGACAAAGTGCCAAATGGAACATTTCCTTTTTTAATTCCGTTTGTTAAATCTTTAGACTTAAAAGACCATTTATCTCCTTTGTTAAAGGAGGTGTGAAGTTTATTACTTCCTAAATATAGTATATCTTGATTGTGTGGAGAAAGTAAAATAGGTGTTTGCCAATTAAATCTAAGTGGGGATTCTCCTAGCTCATGTTTTGGCTTTATATATGTCCTTTTAGATTTATTAATTCTATAATAAACTCCAAACTGAGATCCAGTATATATAATATTTGAATCCCTATTATCAATTTGAACTTGCATTCCATCACCCCCCATAATAGATTTCCAATTATTCTGTCCAGTTTGATGCCATCTTAAGCTTTCTTTTGATTTACTACTAGCCATCCAAACTCCGTTGTCTTGAAGACCTCCATAAACATTATAAGGAATTTCATTGTCGACGTTAATTGTATAAAATTGTCCAACACTTGGTTGATTTAATTTTAACCAATTTTCTCCATCATCGTAACTTATGTTAACGCCTCCATCATTTCCATTTATCAAATGTTTTGGATTTTTTGGATTTATCCATAGGTCATGATGATCTACATGGACATTTGGATAATCTATAGATTTATATGTAACACCACCATCATTAGATTTTATGAAAGGAACTCCGTAAATATAAATATTATCTTTATTCACAGGAGAAACATGTATTTTTCCAAAATAATAGCCGTACGTATTATAAAGTCTATCTAAATAATATGAATTTTTTAAGGTCCAATTTAGCCCTCCATCATCGCTTCTATAGACTTGTGCGCCAATAATTGGAGTTTCAAACATAACTGTATTAGCATCTTCTAAATAAAGTTTCAGGTCCGAGGGTTTTATTAAATCATTCTTTACTAATTCTTTAATTTTAGTAGAATTATACTTTTTAGGGAAACTATTTGTAGTAAGAAATTTGTCTAATTTTAAATCATCTATTTTTAAAAATCTTTCTTTTGAAATTGATTCAAAATAATTTTTTGAAAGATCAGTTTTTTCTGTTGAAGCTTTACTTTTAGGACGTCTAAATTGATTGTCAACAACAGCATAAAGAGTTTTGCTGTCAAAAACTGCTAAACCGATTCTTCCAACCCCATTCCCTGTTGGGAATCCACTTTTTTGAGTAGAAATTAAATTCCATGTGTTTCCTGAATCAACAGATTTATAAATACCTGACTTTTCTCCGTTTCCCTTAAAGTCCCAGGCTTTTCTAGATTTTTGCCAAGAAGACGCAAATTGAATTTTAAAATTATTTGGGGATATATCTAAATCAATTATACCGGTACTTTCATCAATATACAACGTGTTTTCCCAGGTCACGCCTCCGTCGATGGTTTTAAATATTCCTCTTTCTTTGTTTTTTGAATATAAATGTCCTAGAACAGCTACAACAATTTCATTTGGATTATTTGGATTTATTACAATCTTCCCAATGTGATGAGAATCATTTAAACCAATATTTTTCCAGGTTTTACCATTATCATTAGATTTTAAAATTCCAACACCAGCATATGAGGATCTGGAAGAATTATTTTCACCAGTACCAACTATTATTAGCCTTGTACTCCAATCTATATCAAAATCTCCAATGTTTTGAGTGTCAGAATTATCCATTATCGGGGTAAATGTATTTCCATTATTAACTGTATGCCAAAGTCCTCCCGAAGCATAAGCGACATAAAATTCGGACGGATTGTTAGGGTTTACTTCTAAATCAGTAACCCTTCCGCTCATAACACTTGGTCCAATATTTTTAAATTCTAAATTTTTTACTATTGAATTTTCAATTAATTCATTTTGAATCTTTAAACTTTGTAATATATCCTCAGCACTTGTTGAAACTTGAGAAAATCCTGATGTATATATTATTAATAATAGTGTCGAGTATAAATATTTCATTATTATAATTATGTTTAGTTCAACGTTTGTTATACATTAAATATACTATTTTTGAATTTTAAATCTAACTATGAAATATTATCCAATATCTAATACTTTATTTGTCAAAAACAGAAAACATTTTATAGAAAATATGTTAGATAATAGTGTTGCTTTTTTTAATTCTAATGATTGTTATCCAGTAAGTGCTGATACTACTTTGCCTTTTGAACAGCATCGTGATTTGTTTTATTTAAGTGGAATAAATCAAGAAGAAACCGTTTTACTTATTTATAAAAATAATAACTCAAACTATGAAGAAATTTTATTCCTTACAAAACCTAACGATCTATTAACTCATTGGGAGGGCGAAAGACTAAATAAGGAAAAAGCTTTTTTTATTTCCGGAATTAAAACTGTTTATTGGCTGGAGCAAATTGATGATATTATTAAAAAAATAATGCAAAATGTTAACATTTTGTATTTAAACAAAAACGAACATTATCGAGCTAAAGTAGAAACTGAAACTAGAGAAAAAAGATTTAATAATTGGATTAAAAAAGAATATGCCTCAAAGGACTTAAAGGGCTGTAACTCAATACTACAAAAATTAAGATCAGTTAAAGATCCAATTGAAATTGAGTTAATTCAAAAAGCTTGCGATATCACTGAAAAAGGATTTAGAAGGGTTTTGAATTTTGTTAAACCTGGAGTTTGGGAATATGAAATTGAAGCTGAATTTTCTCATGAATTTTTAAGAAACAGATCTAAAAAATTTGCATATTCTCCAATTATTGCATCTGGCAAAAATTCAACAATATTACATTATATAGAAAACAACAATCAATGCTTAGATGGTGATGTTTTGCTATTAGACGTTGGAGCTGAATACGCAAATTATTCTAGTGATATGACTCGAACAATTCCAGTCTCCGGAAAGTTTTCTAAAAGACAAAAATCAATATATAATTCTGTTTTGCATGTTAAAAACGAAGCAACTAAATTATTAAAACCAGGAGTTATTTGGAAAGATCATTACAATGAAGTCGGTAAAATAATGAGTTCTGAATTATTGAAATTAGGTCTTTTATCAAAAAGTGATATTCAAAATCAAACTAAAGAAAATCCTGCTTTTAAAAAATATTTTACACATGGAGTTTCTCATAATTTAGGATTAGACACTCATGACTATGGAGACTTAAGCTATCCTATTACTAAAAACATGGTTTTTACTGTAGAGCCAGGGATTTATCTCCCTAAAGAAAATTTTGGCATAAGACTTGAAGATGATGTTGTTGTTCAAGAAAATTCAGAACCAATCAATCTCATGAAAAATATTCCAATTGAAGTTGAGGAAATTGAAGATTTAATGAACTCTTAAACCGTTTATTTTGAATATATCAGCCAGTTACAAAAAGTTTTTTAAAAGATATGGACCTGTTATTTTTATAATGAGTTTTTTTTCAATTGTTGTAATAACTTCTTTTTATTTTATATTACAACCAAAAGTAAGTTTGCCTATTTACAGTCCTTCAATGGTTTCTGAAGAACTAGTTGAAGAAGATATTAGATATGTTAAGAAATATCATAGCATCAGTAATTTTTCACTAACTAATCAAAATGGAGAGCTTATTAATCAAGAATTTTATCAAAATAAAATATATATAGCAGACTTTTTCTTTACTACATGCCCTGACATTTGCNCAAAAATGACAGAGAATATGGGCTATTTGCAAAATGAGTTAAAAAATCAAACTGATGTTTTGTTAGTTTCGTTTTCGGTAACTCCTAATATTGATTCAGTTAGTGTTTTAAGAGCTTATGCTGACTTAAAGGGAGTTGACGATTCTAAATGGAATTTGTTTACTGGAAGCAAAAAAGATATTTACGAGCTTGCTAGAAAATCTTTTTTAGTAGCAAAAAATGATGGAGATGGTGGAAAATATGATATGATTCATACCGAAAATTTTGTTCTAATTGANAAAGAAAATAGAATCCGCGGATTTTATGANGGAACTAATGAAGTTGAAATGAACAAATTATTAAAAGANGTGAAGATCCTACAGAATTCATATTTAGATTAAATTAATAATTTATAAAATAAAAAATAGTTTACTTTTGCTTCTTTAAAATCATTCTAAATAAAGAACATTGACTTTAAACGATTTAAAAAAGGGGGAATCAGGTATTATTGAAGATATAATCACAGATTATATTCCATTGAAATTAATTGAAATGGGATGTCTTCCAGGTAATACTATTAAATTATTACAATTTGCTCCATTTAAAGATCCCATGTACTTAGATGTAAATGGAACTAGATTAGCGATCAGAAGAGAAACCGCAAATTATATTATTATTAAAAAATCCAGTAATGAGTAAAAGACTAACTGTTGCTCTTATTGGAAATCCAAATACAGGAAAATCATCAGTTTTTAATGATTTAACCGGCTTAAATCAAAAAGTGGGAAATTATCCTGGAATAACAGTTGAAAAAAAGGAAGGTATTTGTAAGTTGGAAAGGGGAGTTAAAGCACACATACTAGATCTTCCTGGAACTTATAGCTTAAATGCATCTTCACTAGATGAAAGTGTTGTAATAGAACTATTATTAAATAAAAATGATAAAGATTTTCCTGATGTTGCAGTTGTAATATCTGATGTTGAAAATTTGAAAAGAAATCTCTTACTATTTACTCAAATTAAAGATTTAAACATTCCTTCAATCCTTGTTATTAACATGTCAGATGTTATGAAAAGAAAAGGAATTTCTATTGATATTTCTGTTTTAGAAAAACATCTTGGNACTAAAGTTATTCTATACAGTTCAAGAGAAAAAAAGGGATTGAATGATCTAAAAAATNTAATAACTAATTATAAAAAACTAGAAACTAATCAGTGTTTAGATATAATTAATATTGATGAAGAATATTTTAAGAGCTTAAAAAAAACTTTTCCTGATCAATCNATTTATAAACTTTGGTTAGTTATTACTCAAGATGTAAATTTNGGGAATTTNNATAGAGAAGTGGTAAATGATTCATCTACTTTTCAAACAAAATCTGTTTCTTATTTAAAGAGATTACAGCAAAAAGAAACTATTAAAAGATATCAGTTTATTAATAATGTTTTGAAAGAGTCTTACGTTCATGATCCTAAATTAGCTAGTGATTTTGGCTCTAAATTAGATAAAATTTTAATTCACAAATTTTGGGGCTACGCTATATTTTTTATAATATTATTAACCATTTTTCAAGCTATTTTTGATTGGAGCAGTTATCCAATGGATGCTATTGATAGTGCTTTTAGCAAGTTAAGTTCGATGGTAAAAAACACTTTACCNGAGGGAGTCTTTACAAGCTTACTTTCTGAAGGAATTATTCCTGGGGTTGGCGGNATTGTAATTTTCATTCCTCAAATCGCNTTCTTATTTTTATTTATTTCAATTCTTGAAGAAACTGGATACATGAGTCGTGTTGTTTTTCTTATGGATAGAGTTATGAGAAAATATGGTTTAAGCGGTAAAAGTATAGTTCCTCTAATTTCTGGAACAGCTTGTGCAATTCCAGCTATTATGGCAACTCGAAATATTGAAAACTGGAAAGAAAGACTTATTACAATTCTAGTAACTCCTTTTACTACATGCTCAGCTAGACTTCCAGTATACTTGATTTTGATTTCATTAGTTATTCCCGATGAAAGATTTTTAGGTGTAAATGCTCAAGGATTAACTCTCATGGGGCTATACTTATTAGGATTTTTTGCTGCAATTTTTTCAGCAAAAATTTTAAATAATATTCTTAAAATTAGATCTAAAACATTTTTTGTTGTTGAAATGCCAAATTATAAGTTTCCTCTTTTAAGAAATGTTTTTTTTACAGTTTTTGAAAAAACAAAGTCATTTGTTTTTGAGGCAGGTAAAATTATTATGGCTATTTCAATATTACTTTGGGG
>JGI26079J46598_1001067_pt1 | contig 11132 bp, 5 predicted proteins | sample SaaInl59LU_5_DNA_FD_46598 | JGI IMG/M metagenome (IMG submission 46598) | reverse complement strand
TAGATTCTATAAAACCTAAAGAAACGATTGAAGACATTATTGTTCACGTCGCCAAAGACTATACAATTCAGAATGCGAGAGACAAAACTGTCACGCTATACAATGAAGCAAATATTTCCTATACAGACATTGATTTAAAAGCAGGAATTATTATTGTTGATTATAAAAAAAACACGCTTTTCGCAAAAGGAATAATTGACAGTATAGGCTACACACAACTTCCAATATTCAAGCAAGGTGGACAAGAGTCTGAACAAGATTCTATTCTTTATAACTTTAAAAGTAAACGCGCCTTAATCTATGGCTTAAAAACAAAACAGGGAGAAATGTACACGTATGGTAAAAAAACCAAACGAGTAAATGATTCGACTATTTATGTAAGAAATATAAGATTTACTACTTCAGAAAAAAAGATACCAGATTATTACATTGCAACCAACAAAGCAAAACTAGTTCCTGGTAAGAAAATCATTGTTGGTTCTAGTAATTTGGTTTTAGCAGACATTCCAACTCCAATTTTCCTCCCCTTTGCATATTTTCCAATAGGAGAAACAAATGTTTCTGGTTTTTTAATCCCTGCTTTTGATACAGGTAGTAGTTCTAGAGGAATTGGAATTCAAAATGGTGGATATTATTTTGCCATTAATGATTATATGGACTTAACNGTCTTAGGAGACGCCTACTCTAATGGAAGCTGGGGTATGAGACTGAGTTCAAACTATCGAAAAAGGTATCGATTNAGCGGATCTTTTAATTTTAATTTTGAGAATAACATCAATGGAATAAGAGGTTTTGATGATTTTAGCAAAGCTAATAATTTTAATATTAGATGGTCTCATAATCAAGATGCTAAAGCCAGCCCAAATTCCAGATTTACTGCATCTGTAAATTTAGGGAGTAGTAAATTTTTTAGAGAATCTCAAAATCAGTTTAATGTTTCTCAAACTCAAACAAATACGTTAAACTCCTCTATAAATTACAGTAAGACTTTTGTTGGTACGCCCTTTAACATGAATGTAACAGCATCACATCAGCAAAATACGAATACCGAAAAGATTACAATGACCCTTCCCTCATTAACGTTAAACATGAATAGGATTTATCCTTTTGCAGGAAAAGGTGGGGTTCAAAAAACACCCATACAAAAAATGGGGTTTAACTATACCTTACAGGGACAATATCTAATCAATACTACTGATGATGATTTTTTAAAAAGCAAAATGTTTGAAACGGCAAGGTCAGGCGCACAACATAGAACAGGAACCAACACCAATATCAAAGCTTTTAAATACTTTACATTATCACCAAGTGTAAATTATGAAGAAACCTGGCAGTTTGACTATATTCAAAAAGAATATGATATTACGAACAACGTCGTTGTAACAGATACATTAAGAGGGTTTAAAAGCTACAGAGAATACAATGCTGGAATTAGTTTATCTACTAATATCTACGGTACTTTTAATTTTAAAAAAGGAAGATTAAAAAAAATAAGACATACTTTCAGACCTTCTGTTTCGTATTCATATAGGCCTGATTTTAAGGATAAATACTTAAAAAAAGTACAACGAAGTGCAGACGCTACAGACTTCCTAGACTATACGGTGTTTGATCAAGGAATCTACGGGGCTCCTTCCGGTGGATTAAGCAACACGATCGGGATTTCTTTAAATAATGTATTGGAAGCAAAAGTAGCACCCAAAGATCCCGAAAGTGATGAAGAGGACGAAAAAATAACTTTATTAAATAATTTAAATTTCAATAGTTCCTATAATATTGCTGGTGACAGTTTGCGATGGTCTCCAGTAAGTTTTTCTGCAGGTACAAGATTATTTAAAGACAAATTAGCTATTAATTTAAGTGGTTCTTTAGATCCNTACAAGGTGGTTTCTANTAATGGAAGGATTACAAGAATTAATCAATTTAACCCAAACATACTTCGATTAACAAACGCAAATTTGACCGCTAACTATTCAATTTCAAGCTCAGATTTTGATAAAAAGTCTAAAAAGGATTCTAAAAATAATAATGGAAATGGTGCTCAAAATGGTACAGATATTCTTGGTGCTAACATAAATCCAACAAATGGACTTAACCAAAGCAGCACAAACAACGACAATCAAAGAAAGAAAGATAAAGAAACAACACTATACAAAGCAGACATCCCTTGGTCTATTAATTTAGCTTATTCTACAAATTACAGAAACAATGGTATTGATGGAGGTGAAATCGGTGTTCACAGTATTATGTTTAGTGGAAATGTAGAATTATCACCTAAATGGAAAATGGGATATTCGTCTGGTTATGATGTTAAAGGAGGGGCATTTACATTTTCTAGGTTTAATTTCACTCGAGATTTAGACAGTTGGCAATTCAATTTTAATTGGGTTCCTTTCGGAACAAATTCTTCATATACCTTCTTCATTGGTGTAAAATCTTCTATTTTATCAGATTTAAAATGGGATAAAAACAAACCACCAGATAGAAGGTTGTTTTAATCATGTAAATTCATCGTATGAAAAAAATAATAAAAGCACATAAAGCCCCGGCACCAATAGGTCCTTATAACCAAGCGGTATTGAGTGGAAATACACTATACACCTCTGGTCAGATAGCAATAAACCTTAAAACTGGGAACGTTATTTCCGCTACAATATCAGAGGAAACAAGACTTGTAATGGAACACTTAAAAGAAGTTCTAGCGGCGGCTGACATGACCTTTGAAAATGTTATCAAAACCTCCATATTTATATCTGATATGAATAACTTTGGAGAAATAAACAGCGTCTATGGAGACTATTTTAATGAGGAAAGTGCTCCAGCAAGAGAGACCGTTGAAGTAGCAGCATTACCTAAATCTGCAAATGTAGAAATTAGCGCTATCGCTGTAAAATAAAAAACCTGATAGCTTTAACTATCAGGTTTTTTAATATCATTTGTTTGATATTTTATAATGTATCAGCATATTCTATTAAATCTACGATTTTTGTAGAATATCCAATTTCNTTATCATACCAAGATACAACTTTCACGAAGTTATCATTTAAGGCGATACCAGCATTTGCATCAAAAATTGAGGTACGAGTATCTCCTACAAAATCTTGAGAAACAATTAAATCTTCTGTGTATCCTAAAACACCTTTCATTGGTCCACTTTCAGAAGCAGCTTTCATTGCAGNACAAATTTCTTTGTAAGATGCTGGCTTCTCTAACTTTACCGTTAAGTCTACAACAGATACATCCATTGTTGGAACTCTAAAAGCCATCCCTGTTAATTTACCATTCATTGCAGGAATTACTTTTCCTACTGCTTTTGCAGCTCCTGTAGAAGAAGGAATGATGTTATGAATTGCAGAACGACCACCTCTCCAATCTTTCATTGAAGGACCATCGACTGTTTTTTGAGTAGCAGTTGCTGCGTGTACAGTTGTCATTAAACCTTCAACAATACCAAAATTGTCATTTAAGACTTTCGTTATTGGTGCTAAACAGTTTGTTGTACAAGATGCATTAGAAAAAATCTTTTGATCTGCTTTTAATTCCGTATTGTTTACACCCATTACAAACATTGGGGTATGATCTTTNGAAGGCGCTGATAAAACTACTTTTTTAGCTCCTGCTTCTAAGTGTTTACCGGCTGCTTCTTCNGTTAAGAAAAATCCTGTAGATTCGATTACATACTCAGCTTCAACTTCACTCCACTTTAAATTTGANGGATCTCTTTCCGCTGTAATTCTAATAGAATTTCCATTTACTACTAACATACCGTCTTTTACTTCAACAGTTCCATCAAATNGACCATGAACTGAATCATACTTTAACATGTATGCTAANTAATCTACATCTAGTAAATCATTGATAGCAACGATTTGCACATTTTCTCTTTTTACAGCTGAACGAAAAGCTAATCTTCCTATTCTTCCGAATCCGTTAATCCCTATTTTAATCATTTTTTTTATTTATAATTGTTATTATGTGGTCATGATATCTGACACACGAATTAATTCTTTATTTATTTTTGATTGTCCTTTAATCGCTTTATCTAAAGGNGTTAATTGGATTGTATCACTAGACAGACCAACCATATAATTGGATTTTCCCTCTAACAAACTTTCTACGGCTTTCACTCCCATTCTACTTGCTAAAACTCGATCAAAACAAGAAGGTGAACCCCCTCTTTGCATGTGGCCTAAAACCGAAACTCTAACTTCGTATTCTGGTAAATGCTCTTCTACGTAGTCTTTTAATTCGAATACATTTTTACCTATTCTATCTCCTTCTGCTACCACAACAATACTAGATGACTTTCCAGATTCTTTNCTTCGCACTAAAGATTCCAACAGTCTATCCAATCCTAAATCTTCTTCAGGTATTAGAATTTCTTCAGCTCCTGCTCCAACACCTACATTTAAAGCAATATGTCCAACATCTCTTCCCATTACCTCCACAAAAAATAACCTATTGTGAGAACTAGCGGTATCTCTAATTTTATCAATTACATCAACAACCGTATTGAGTGTCGTGTCATAACCCAAGGTGTGTGAAGTTCCAAAAATATCATTGTCAATTGTACCTGGAATTCCAATAACAGGGAAATCAAATTCTTGATTAAAGATCATTGCACCTGTAAAAGTTCCGTCACCACCTATGGATACCAGCGCATCAACATGTGCCGCTTTCAAAGATTCATATGCTTTTTTTCTACCCGCTTTGGTTCTAAATTCTTTAGATCTTGCAGATTTCAAAAAAGTTCCTCCCTTGTTTATAATGCCCTTAACACTTCGTGCATTTAAATCTATAAAATCACCATCAATCATTCCTTCATATCCTCTGTAGATCCCTATACATTCAACGCCATGAAATGCACATGCTCTAACAACCGATCTAATTGCTGCGTTCATTCCTGGAGCATCTCCTCCAGAAGTCATTACTGCTATTTTTTTTATTTTATTCATATTTATGCTGTAAAACTACTGCTTTAAAACCATTTAAAATAATATTATTACGAAATCGTTTTAGGCTATTTCATACAATTATAGGTGGAAAAACAGATTGATTATTTTGAAATTTATAACGAATTATGGATTCTAATTTTTCGTAAAAAATGGGACTAATTTTGACTCATAAAATTCAAATTGTCATCTAAAACTTAGTATCTCATAAAATTGGTTTTATTTTTTATAATTTATCTATACATAGCAACATTTTTAGGGAGTATCCTTTTTTTTCTTCAGAGTAATTTTCTTTAATAAACTTGAAAGGGTATTAAAATTCACTTGATAAGAAAGACCTACTCCTTGAGTGTACCCCTCTTCTTCTGTAGAATATTGAATTTCATTTTGCCTATTAAATATGACTCCTCGAAAATTTCCGTCTTTATTGAGTAAAACTTCAACTTTTACTTCTCCAACAACACTGGATTGAGTCTGAGCTCCAATAGGAACTCCTACTTTTCCGTTTATAATTACTTTATCTCCTAATTGTGTAGTTACGGAAACATCTACTTGGTTATCTGTGTTTAACCGATCTATATCATTCCCACTATTACCTTGCTGATAATCTAACCCCAATTGAAACTTATCGTCTGGTGTACTCAATAAACTTGAAAAAGCCGCCGCAAGTGCACTAGAAGCTCTGCTTGATATGGTAGCCCCCGCATTAAAATCTACTTTATCTGGATTCACAAAATTATCGAAAGCAAGCAAGGATACAAATTGTGTAGTTTTCTCATTTACATTGTTATCATTTAAAACAAATTCTAACTCACTTGCAATGATGGGATCAACATTTGTTAACTGAATATTCAAATCTTGTTTAGAACTGAATAAGCCCCCGGTAATCCTCGTTACTAAATCAACTTCAATTTTTCTGTTAGAATTAAAATTTGGCAGTAAAACTCCAGGATTTGCTTTTGCTTTATATACTGCTGTAACATCTAAATTTGCTTCAAAAGGATTTCCATTCCATGANATTGCCCCTCCTTTTTGAATTAAAAATGGTTTGTTTACGATGCCTCCGTANTTAAAGTCGTATACTCCTGAATTTATTGTGTAATCTCCAAACATATTGAACTTACCNCGAGTATCTATTTCTATCATAAGATTTCCAGCACCACTTCCTGTTAATTGACTTCCATTAATCTCATCAATNACTACTTGAGCAGTTGCATCTTTAGTAACTTCCATGTTTAAATTTAAAGAAAGTCCTTTTACAGCCTCCAAAGCAACTTGNTGTTGCTTTTCTTTTGTTTTAGTGATGGTCGATTTAAAATGAATTAACCGATAACTGTCTGCAGTTTGAACATCTTTTAAAGGAACTATAAAGTTCGTTTGAGGCATCGTTTTGGCATTAACATCAATGGTTAATTGATCTGTTAGTCCTGTAAAATTCGCCTCTCCATCTATAAATATAGTTCCATAATATGTGGATTCATCTGTGTTTTGCGTATCTAAAACCAACAGNTTATCACTATCGATTTTCATCTCTAAAACCCATTGATTGAAGTTTTTATGAGAAATGTTTCCTTTCAANAAACCTTTGGTTTTGTATTTTGTATCGATCAGAGAAAACGCTTCAAACACAAAAGATTGTTCGGTTAGCCTAACGGTGGGTTCTACCTCAAAATCATAGTTCACATTCAAATAGGGAAACTTTAATCCTGCATTTTTAAGTTTAAGGGCTCCGTCCATTTCTGGATTCCCTATAAAACCACTCAATGAAAAATTACCTGAAGCTGTTCCTCTTATTGAGGATAAAACATCTTTTCCTAATGGACTAAAAGCATCCAAGCCAAACTCCTCTAAATAGACCTCNAAATCAATCAAGGGTCTTTTTTCTGAAAAATCTAAAAACCCTGTNGCTTCAATACTTTTTACCTTACGGTTATCAATAGACAAATCAACTGCATACTTTTCGAACGAATTGTCTCCTTTTAAACTTAAAGATAAGTCTCCTTGATTAAAACCATTCACATCAAAATCNTTAATAGTCAATAATGCTTTTGGATTATAAACACCCTTTTTTTGGACAAGGTCAATACTTCCAGATAGNGAACCNTTTAATGCCAGACTATCAATAATTGGTAAAAAACTCTGTAATTTTACTTTTGTNAAATTGATTAAAAACTCTTTGTTTACATCAGCTTCCAAGCTTCCTTTGAATGCTATTTTTTGGGCTCCAGAAACGAGTTTAAACTTACTGAAATTGAATTCATTTTCTTTCAAATCGAATGTAATCTTGTTCGGAATTGATTCATTTGGAGAGAGGTTCCAAATATTGTCCTTGAACTTAAATGAAGAGGTATCAAAACCAATTACTGATTTACCAACTGAATTTAATGTGTAGAAAAAATCAAGATTAAAATCTTCATTTTTTTTATCTCCACCTNTAAAAACAGATTTAAAATACAACGTGTCATTTTGATACAAACTCAATAAATTAAGTTNAGAAACATTGTAATACTTCGTTTGAACTTTTGAAGCCGTTAAATGAGAATTGTATAATGGATTTTGATTGTCTGTTCTCAGCAAGAGGTCCTTTATTTCATTCCCATAAAAATCAATTTTAGGGGATGCAAGTTTTAATCTTAACTGGTTTTTATTCGTATTAATTTTACCCCTAAACGTGGTATTATCNTCAATAGAGATCTCCGAGAAGAATAAAGAAACTATTTGACTATGAATTGTAAAATTAAAATCTAAAAACTGATTTGGTTTTACAAAATAAGGTTTGTAGTTTGAATAAATTTCTCCCAAAGAATTTTGTGCTACAGTTAATAATTCTGAAAAATAAAAATTTCCAGAAAGATATCCATTCGCAATATCTTCCGATGCTATCTCAATTCTTTTTAAATTATCTTTTATGGAAGANCTAAGATTAAATTGCTTAAAATCAAATTGATCAAATTGGTTTGTNTATGAGATNTTATTAAAAATAAGTTTTCCGGCCATATCATCAAACGTATTTCCTTCTAAATCTATTTTTACATTCCCTTTTAATATCGCGATTGTATCTCTCTTGTAAAGTTTTGTTTCTTTTAAATTTAAATATTTAATCTCAGATTTTAAATCAAATTTATTGAGACTTGAAGATAAATCAGCCAAAGCACTAAAATTCATTTTAAAATGTTCGTCATCAATTTTCAGATTTCCATCAAAGGTATTGAACTGATACAAACCCGTTATATCTATATTTTTATATGTATAATTATTAAAATTTAGTTTAGAAACCTCAGCATTAAATGAAGTATTGACACGATCCAACTCAAACCCATTCCCTTTTAAATCTCCTCGAAGAGAAGTTTTACCAAATAAAGGATTGTTTAAGAGTACTCCTAAATCAAAATTATTTAATTCAATTTTACCTTTATAAGCTGCAAGGTCTATATCATCAACATGAATGTCTGAGATCACATCGCCAATTTGAGATTTCAAATCGAAAATAGCAGCTATTTTTTTGGGAGTAAGCGCTACTTTACCTTTCATAGTAAATTCCCCTAACTTGTTAGTTTCAGGAGGTAACACCCTCCCTAAAACATTGGGTAACAATTTGATCAACTCAATGTAGGAAGCTGAAAATTTCTTTAAATTAGTCTTAAAATTGAAGCCCCTGTTATAATTGACTGCATTTAAAAAATCAAAATCTCCAATAATACCCAAACCCTCTTTGGAAGTTAATCGTAATTTATTCAGAGAAAAATCATTGAGTTTTCCATTTATATTGCCCGAAAAAACAAGAACATCATTCCCGTCTAATTCGTTGTAATATTTCTTTAAATCTGGGATTGATAATACACTGTTGTCAAAAGAGGCTGTGATATGTACTTTGTCGTTAAAGGAAGATAAATCGTTTATTTTGTAGGAAAAATCTATGGTTGCTTTGATCTCTGAATTTCTAGTTTTTAATGTGGTATTCTTAAAACGCATTGCTGTTTTAGAGTACTTAAAATCAGTAGATAAACTAGTAATTCCTAAACCTTTGTTGTCCTCGAAATACAATCCTCTTATTTTTGATGAAAAATTAGGTCCGTCAATTAACAAGTTCTGAAGACTTGCCCCTCCTTTTTTTGCAGAAAAAGAGACTGGGTTTATAGCGTTTTCATTGATCAACTTATAATTTAAATCACTTATGTAAACATTGGAAGAACTTAAGACAAAAGGAGAGGATGAAGAATTTTTTTGAGAATCATCTCCAAAAGAATCAACAAAAACAGCCATGTTATCTTTCGTTTCACCTCGATAGGTTTTCATATAAACAGATACACCATCAAGGGAAACATTGCCTAAATTAATCTTATTTTGGATAATTTTTTTTACTTTAAAAATGGACGTATTTAACTCATTTACAAAAATCAAAGTATCTTGGTGATGGTCTCTAATTTCTACTCCTTCCAATTGAACACTCCCTAAGAAAGATAAATCTATCTTTTTTATAGAGATGCGTGTATTAAAATCCTGGTTCAGTTTTGTCGTTGCGATGCTACCAAGTTTTGTTTGCACAGCAGGTATTGACAATAAAATACTAACAAACAGCAATAAGAGTATAAAGTACCCTAAGCATTTCAATATTTTATTGCTAACTTTTTTGATAACTCGTTTTGTTTAAGATCAATATAACGAAATCGGCTGTGAATGCTAATTATCGTGTCAATGTATTACAAAGAACGTGCAAATTTAATAAAGAATTAAATTTCTATTCTTAAAAAAGTATCTCAACATAAAATTATCCTTAATTTTGCTGATAATTATGATTTTGTATGAAAAAACCCGTTTACATCTTAGGCATAGAATCCTCTTGTGATGATACAAGTGCCTCTGTCATTTGTGATACAAAAGTATTGAGCAATGTGATAGCAAACCAAGAAGTGCATTCTAAATACGGAGGTGTTGTGCCTGAATTGGCATCTAGAGCTCATCAGCAAAACATAGTTCCTGTTGTTCAACAAGCCATTGAAAAAGCAAATATCACCAAAGAAGAGTTGTCTGCAATTGCTTTTACCAGAGGCCCAGGATTAATGGGATCACTACTAGTTGGCACCTCTTTTGCAAAGTCTTTGGCATTGGGGTTAAAAATTCCTTTAATTGAGGTAAATCATATGCAAGCTCATATTCTATCTCATTTTATTGATGAAAATTTGAATAAAACACCTCCTTTCCCTTTCTTGTGCTTGACTATTAGTGGAGGACACACCCAAATTGTTAAAGTAACCGATCATTTTGAAATGGAAGTATTAGGTGAAACAATTGATGATGCCGTAGGAGAAGCCTTCGATAAATCAGCTAAAATTCTAGGCTTGCCCTATCCAGGAGGACCTTTNATTGACAAGTATGCAAAACTAGGNAATCCGAAAGCTTTTCGTTTTACAAAACCAAAAGTAGGTGATTTGGATTTTAGTTTTAGTGGATTAAAAACAGGNATTTTATATTTCATCCAAAAACAACAACGTATAAACTCAAGATTTATCGAAGAAAATTTACATGATATTTGTGCTTCAATACAGTNTACAATTGTGGAAATTTTAATGGATAAATTAAAAAACGCAGTCAAACATACTAATATTAAACATATCGCAATAGCAGGAGGAGTTTCAGCTAATTCCGAAATTAGAAAAAAATTACAATTCGCAGAAAAGCATTTTGGCTGGACGACCTATGTTCCTAAATTTGAATACACAACAGATAATGCGGCAATGATTGCTGTAACTGGGTATTTAAAATATTTAAAAAAGGATTATTCTGATATTACAGTCACAGCCCAAGCCAGGCTAAAGGTTACTCAATAAAATTATGAAAACTTTTAAAAATAGATTTTTATTTAACTGCAACTATTTTCTTTTATGGATTGTTTATTTTGTGGTTGCACGTCTCTTTTTTTTACTATTTTACTTTGAAAAAACAGAAGAACTGGGATTATTAACGACATTAAAAACATTTATTTATGGTCTTCGATTAGATATTTCTTTTGCTTCATACCTTTGTTTTATTCCTTTTGTATTGATTATTTTTTCTGTATTTACAAGGTCAAAAAAAATTGAATCCATTTTAAAATGGTATTCTATAATTCTCATAATTGTATTGAGTTTACTGCTAATGATTGATGCTAGTTTATACCAATCATGGGGAACTCGTCTAGAT
>JGI26079J46598_1001065_pt1 | contig 11161 bp, 1 predicted proteins | sample SaaInl59LU_5_DNA_FD_46598 | JGI IMG/M metagenome (IMG submission 46598) | reverse complement strand
TCTGAAGCTGGTTGGCCTGCAAACCCAATAATTTCTGATTGGTCTGAACCAATTACTATTTCATTCCCTGAAGAAGAAATTGATACAACAGATGTTGCCGCAGTAGTTCAAGTAAATACTGCTGAATTAGCTAAGGTACAAATTACAGAGGAGTTAACTGGACAAGGTGTATTTACACACGTTAGTGATGCATTTACTGCAAACGAAAACTATTATGCTCACGTTGCAACTAATATTGCTTCTGGTTTCTTATCCCCGGAACAAAAGCCAATTTCTGTCTATGATAAAATAGCGGAGCTTGAAGCTCAGATTGCTGGACTTAAAGGTACAGTTGAAGCTGAGGTTGGAGAGTTGGTTGTTAAAGTTGTTGCGGAAGACGGAACAGTAACAAGTATTATTAAAGATACTACTACACAATTATTCGCTGGATATTATGTAGATGAGGTTGCTGATTTAACAGTTAGAAAAGGACATATTGTTACTAGAACGTTTAAACTACAATTAGAAAATAGTAAATCAACTAAATTAGAATTAGTATCTAGATTAATAGGTGATAGATCGAAACCGGTTTATAGATCTATTAATACAAACACAGATGCACATACTAATAAGTTTGGTATTCAAAATGAAACAGATCCAACAGTTGGGACAATCGATACTAAAGTTGAAAGAGATAACTATTACCAAGAAGAGGGTAATTACGATTTAGCACCGATCCAATATCAAAATATAAATACAGCTGATTTTACATTAACTTCTGATGCGCCATATCAATCGGCTCAAAGAAGAGGTCAATTTATTTATAGTAGGTTTATGGATATTGCAAACCAAACACCACACTATATGACGTCGGCTATTGGTAATGAAGGTAATAGTAGTATAACTAATTACGAATATGCTTTAGCAACTAATAACAACGCGGCATGGCCAAACGGTGCATCAGCAAATGATAGTAACAATAATTTTATTTGGTCAGGTGATTTTACTGACCTTACCACTTCTACTTATAGTAAAGATTTAATAAACGTATCTCCTATTAGTTCGGTAACAGTTAATCAATATAATTCAGGCTTGTTTGTACATAAAGACCATCCTGCATTAGCTAATATATGGGACGGTGCGAATAGTTCAGGTAACTATAGTTTTTCACAGGTAGTTGATAGCATGATATTTTCAATGCCTAAGCCTGCAACTTTAGCAACAGGTTCTACTTTATTTAGTATTTTTGGATCAGCTGCAGATAGTGGTAATCAGATCCAAGCTAAGCAACAAGTAGCATACCATCAAGGTAGAGACTTATTTCCTAATGGTGTTGAAGAAAGACCTATTAAAATGTCTTTCGAAGCAAATGACCAATATATGTTAGGTGGTAAATCATGTGGCGCATTCTTATTTATGTCTCCAGTAAACACTGACACATTAAAAGTAGGCGGTGAAACTAAAAGATCTTCTAAACAAATTAATGCTAAAAAAGATAATGAGTCAAATGCAGTTTCTGTAGATATTGTATTCCAATATAGAATGACTGATTATTTTGGTAATGAAGATTCTATCGATACAGGTAGAGTTGGTGGTTTTGCTAGACTTGCATACAACAACCTAACTTATACTAAGAAAATAGGCTTAGATATTTTTGACAAATACGGCGAACAATTTTCGTTCGACTTAGAAGTGTTTGCAAAATACGGCCCAAAAGGTAGGAATTTGAACTCGGTTAAAGCTGCCAGATTATTTAGATAATATATAGCCTGAGTAAGGTGAATATATAATAGAGGAGACATCCTCTTGAAAATAGATATGAATAATTAATGGCTATAAAACAAGTACAATTAAGACAGATTAGTTACACGTCCTTGGCGAATGCTCAGGCTGCGATTCAAACTACCCTTCCTGCCAATTACACTGGCCCGTATCAAACTGTATATTACAATAATAGTTCAGCCGGAAATGCTCCTCAGAATCAGCCGGGTTCAGGCGTAAACCTGTTTGAGGATGCTACTGCGAATACTACTCCATTTGATGGACAAGATGAGTATTGGATATTTGATGAAGCTAATGACGGGACGCACGGGTACCCAACAGTTTATGTTTTACAGATAGGTAATGGTAGTGTAACTGCACCAAATCTCGGGATGCCAACCCTTACTTGTAGTGATGTAAACCTTAATATTCCAGGCGGTGCAGATGGTGACCTCGTAGCAGGTACTGTAGACAGTGGATTTACTATTGCTTCTTACAATCCAACAAATTATGCAACCGGAACCGATACTTACAGTGCAAATGTTAATATACCTGCAGGGTATAATAATTCTAGTGCCGGAACACTTAATTGTGTAATTCAAGGCGTTACGGTTACTACTACAACAATTCCGACAGCACCATCGTATGATTGCGCCACAGCAGGCCCGGCAATTGCTAATGGTAATGAGGGTGATACAATTTTATCAACTGCAGTTACCTGGTTAGTGGCTCCTGCTAATGTTGACTATATAATAGCTCCAAGTGTATATACTTACAATGGTAATGGCGATGGAACTACAACTTATACAATCACTCAAATAGAACCTCCTGCTAATTATTCAAATTTTGGAGGTGCAAGTATTTCTTGTACTGTAACAGGTGACGCCAATCATGCTGCGACGACTACAACTACAACCGTGCCGCCATTATATGACTGTACTGTTGCTGGAATTTCAATTGCACAAGGTATAACAGGTGCCGCTATTCAGCCAAGCGATATAACAATTACGGTAGGTACTTTTGCTAGTATCATACCTACAACATATCAATCGGGGTCGACATCTTATTCGGTGACCGTAAATATTCCAAGTGGTTATTCTAATTCTGTCGCGAATCAAATAACATGTGTAGTCCAAGCGACTGGAGATGACGCGACAACAACTGAGGCACCAAATTCAATTAGCATTGATGTCGGTAATTTAGCATTTGATTCTAGTGGTACTCCAATTCAAACTAAACAGGTTACGATTGGAGGTAATTCAACCGCGTTTGATAATGATGATGATATTAGTTATGCTAATGGTGCTAATGACTGGGTAAACGTAGCTCAGAACGCATTCTTAGTTACNGGTGGACAATTACAATTCACGTGTAGTGCTTATACTGGCAATACTCAAAGATCAGTAGATATTACTTTATCGCATCCAGAGGATCCTAATGTAACATCTCAAACTTTTACAATAACACAGTCTGCTGGTAATCAACCACCGACTGGAAGTGATATTACAAGATCTATTACAAATACAGGTGCTCTACAAGAGGTAGCTCTAGATTTTAATGATGTTAATGGTAGTAGTTGGATTGGAAATAATATTAGTGATCCAGATGGAGGGGCCGTTGTACCATCTGTAATAATAACTGACATATCTGGCTTAACAATAGGTACAGGTGCTAATCAAATTGTCACGACTATTGAAGATACTTCTGGTAGTAGCCCAATACAAATTACAGCAGCAGGCATACCCTACACTATAACTACTGCAGGTGCTAGAACTATAAAATTATCCGTGCCAGCAGGACTTGGTACATCTCAACCTAACGATATAGACTTTAAATATAAGGTCGCTGATGTCGATGTGGAATCTGATGAATATGAGGTAACATTAACGGTAAACCCGCCCGCGAATGAAGCACCGGCGGTTAGCGCAGTTGCTCGCTCGATTACTGAAGCAACACAAGGTGCTACTGCGCCTTTGATTAACATGTCCTTGGGTATCGTCACTGATAATGATGCTTTTAATGATTTAATCCTTAATTGGACAGATAACTCGGGTAATAATTCAGTGTTGTTTACTGCTAATAGTGGTGTTCGAACTGGATTGCACGGTACAATAAGTTATGCTAACGCTTTATTAGAATACACATATACAGGTCCAACTTTAAATCCTAATGATCCGGATAAAACNGANACNTTTTGGTATACAGCGACCGATACTGAAAACGAGACTTCAGCACCAGAGACTATAACAATCACAATATCTGCTGCAAACAATACTGATCCTATTATTTCAATAGGCGGTAATCAATCGCAGACATTACTAGAAAAGAATGTTCTTCAATATGATTCAATATCTTCTGATTCAGATAATATTACAGCAAGTGATCCGGATGGGCATGCATTGACATGGAGTTTTACCTGGGATGGAGATAGCCAAAATAACAGCACCCAACAAAGTCTTTTCAATTTTAATACATTTGATGGTAGTTGGGTGTATTCAACCGGTGAGACATGGGACTTATCACCCGGGGCTTCGTATAATGATAATTTTACCATTACAGTTGGGGACCAATTCAACGGTACTGATTCTTATCAACTAAAGTTTAATATTACAGGTGTTTCGTATATCTCCGGTATTACTAGATCTAATAATTTTAAAGCAACGTCTGCAGCAGCATGTGATGATGGTCGAAATACCAACGTTTATTTAAAAGCAGCAGCTGCTGGTTCTATTAATGCGCTAGATGTTGGTGACTTTTTATATGAAGAAACCACTCTAGATGGATCTGAAGTAACTAACACAGATTCTAATACAGTACTTACTAACCCGTGGATTTCTATTCAACAGGACATTGCCAATGAGGTAGTAATTAAAAGTGCTAAGCTATCACCTACAGGTGCAATTGAACAGATCTTTACATGTGATAGTAGTTTAGATAATGCATGGCCGATTAATATTAATTATTCATTAGATATTGATGAGCTATGTGCTGCAGAATTAGAATATACAGTAACTCAAGCAACTGTTTATCAAAACGTAATTAACACTGCTGATCCGGACGGAATTGGCTATAATCCTAATGCTACATTAACTGATGTAATTAACGCAGGTGGACAGTTGTTTACAAGTCAATACTATGCTAATCAGGCTGAATATAGAAATTCTGAAGGCCGTTTTGCTCCTGCATCATTATGTGTTGCTCCTGGATTCTATAACGCAGAGCCTAGAGTAGACAGTAATGGAAATATTATTTACTATGAGTTTATTACAAACGCTAACGGAGATGGTGCATGGGAGGCATCTNCACCAGGAAGTGGTGGTACACCTGCAGTTTATGAGTTTGCATGCCCAATACCGGTAGAATTTGTAACTGAAAGTTTTACTGCTTTTTATAGTAAAGGTAATAGAGAATCAGTTGATGCTATATGTTTATCAGAAAATAATACATTAACTAAAGTACAATTATATGTTAGGCTGGATGCAACCGTTGAGTTAGGGTCTGGTACTGCAATAGAAACGCATTATGATTTATTAGAGTATGTGATGAAGAATCAGATACTAGTGTATAAATCTGCTGCTGAGGCTGGTGATGTAGACTATAATGGTTTATGGGAAACTACTGTATTTGTAGCTGCGGATAATAGTTTTGGATTACAAGATGATCCAAGTGGACCTGCGTCGGCAAAAGAATTTGCAATATGGGATAATCAAAATGATAGCGGTTATATTGATGGATTGCCTGCAGTTAATTATACATACTCGTGGGTAGGTTCGAACCAAACCACTGCTGATTTAGAAATTGCAGATAATAATACACTGTTAGGTAATTGCCAAGCAACGTTTACACAACCTGCTGGAAATACATCATTTTGTTTAGGTCTTCCAGCGAACGCGTGCACGACTACTGATACAAGCACATCTAGAACAAACGTATTCTATGCCTTTTACTCTTGTGCGTCTAAGGTTGAAGGTGGTGAGCCGTACTGGACTCTATACATAGTAGATGGTCTTCATACATTTGCCAGCAATTCTACATCATATATTAAAAAATTAATAGATGTTATAGAGCCTGATGCTCAACAAGGACTTCGCTTAAAGTTAGGAGGCGATAGCATGTTAGAATGTGTTACGTTACAACATAAAATATTTGCAGTTAACCACAATGACGCGACTACTATATTATTAGATTTACCAGAATATGGTAACGATATTAGAGTTGTAGAAATTAACCCGGTAGAATTAGGGTTTACTAGCGGTGCTGTAATAGAATATAGAGAAGATTGTATAAGTTGTTTATTAGGTGTTGACAACGCTACAACATTTACATTAGATATAATAGATGATGCTGAAGTAATTAATAGATCTATTCCTAACTTTGATTTAGAAACTAATTATCAGCTAGATAATATATCTAAACCATTATTAAGAACAAATCCTAAACTATCAACTAATGCTAAATTAGTAGTTAACAGCCTTGATAAAATGTTTATTGAGTCTATTGATGCTACTAAAGATTTATCATCAGTTGAATATAAAAAATACTCAGTCAATAAGTCCGGACAATGGTCTTATGATTTAGCAAAATTCTTTAATAGTAATAAAACACCTGCAGATATAATTTACTTTAGTAAATCTAGATTTTCAGATTTTACTGTTCAAGAATCTTTTGAAAAACAAATAGAAGAGGATTACCACTACGGTACGACATATAATTATTCTAAGCTTCATGATGAAGACTTTAGGATGTTAGCGCCGATATGGTTAGATAAAAATATTCCTTCTAATTTCGTAATATTTAGAGTTAGTGATCCAGCATCGGTATTGGATTTTGATACTCAAAGTAACTTTAGTAATATTAATGAAATACTAAAAAATAGTGAGTTAATAAAAACTTTTGATTTAACTAGAGAATCTAATATTGGTACTTATATAAGAAACCACATACAGTCTGAATTATTTCCTGACACTCCGATTAATGTAAATTTTGCAGAGGGTGAGAGAACTAACTTTAACGGTATTGATTTAGTACATGGTGGGTTTACTAATAAGGGTGAATACCTATTTGATGATTTTGTAAAACAAGATCAAACTATTATCTCTGAAAATGAATTAATTACAGCAGGCTTTGAAAGAAATAACCTAGCATGTGCGAACCTTATTAATTTAGAATTCTTATTTAATGATGATGGAGCATCTGATTATGAAGTAAACAGATATTTTGGATTATATGTAGATGATATAGATTCTGGTTATGGTTCTTTAGAATCTTCAGCAAATGGATTGCTTAAGTTTAAAACTTTAAATTCATATATTAATGAAGATCCTACATCAGCAATACCACCAGTTAAATTAATGTCATCTACTCCTACTTTAGGATATGCACATATCTCTGATAATTTCTATAAAATTTCAGGGTCATATTATGATACATTAAACATGGAGGTAAAGGTAGAAGATTCTCAGAATTTAATATCTAATGAAATTAAATTAGCTCCAGTTGGAAAATCAATTGATATAGTTAAAAACGAATTAGCAGGTAGCGACTTTGTAAAGCTTACAATTAATGGCAACCCTGCGAACAATGATAGGATTGCAATATTCCCTTCTAAGGAACAAGATTACAGATTAAAATTTGTAAGATATAATCCAGGAGACACATACTCTTTGACACTTACTACTAGTGTATTTGATTCAACTCTTGGTATTTGGGAAAATGTACCTACTACCTTTAATTTAGAGTTAAAGAGCACAATGGAAGATACAGTTGCTGACTTTATTGCTGATAATAATTTTGAAGGCGATAATCTAACTATAAAGGCTAGTGGCAATGATATTTTAATATATGAAAACAGAGTTACTCTTAACCCTATTAATCCAAACATAGTTCCAAGTGGTTCTAATGTTTCTATCGCTAGAGTTGAATACACTCAAATACCTTATGACTTAGCTAATAATATGTTCTTTGGTTCAGATGCTTTATTGCCTGGCCATTTTAATACAACTGCATTTTCATCACAAGGTACGAATGCTGAGGTTGCAACAGCTCTAGTAAAATCTATTAACTCTATAGATAATGGTTTTACAGCATTAACATACGACGGAGCAGATCATCTTTATATTAAAAACGATGTAGTAGGATATAGACTTATGCAGTCAGGGATTGCGGTACCTAACGATAACGCAAATGATTGGGTAACTATTGATAGTAATAACGAGATTGAATATACTACAAACAATAGACTTAGATTACAGCTTACCGGCAGTACTTCTAATGTATTTAGATTTAGTAAAATATATTTCTTTAATGGTGGTAACTCCGGAGGGAAGTCTGTTTTAGCAACTCTCGATTCAGTAGCTGACATTAATGTTAATGATTATTTAGAAACTAGCTCGAATGGTGTTTACAATAAAGTAATTGATATTGTAGATGATATTGAGAGATTGCCGTTAACATATAAAAAGTTAATTTTAGAGAAAACTAATACTTTAGAAAACGGAGAGGTAAATGTCTTTGCGGATAACCTAGTAAGATTAGGTTTATTCTCAGCGTTTGATATACATGATTTGAATTTTGATTTCTATGATAAATCAAACTCGGACCTAAAAGAATTACAATGGGAAGTAGCTAGTAATATTAACTATGAACCTGAAATAGACAATAGGAGTGATGTATATCCATTTGGTGATAGAAGTAGCTCAGATTATATAAAGGCTCCGGTAAGTTACTTTACAGGATTAAGTGATGTATTGGCAGAAGAAAGAACTGATGAGTTTAGCGAAGAACAAGTGTTAAGCGAGTACGATAGATTACAAGAAAACTACTTAAAAGAATACGCTATTAAATCTAGAGTAATACCTTCTATTAATAAATGGGTATTAAAAGATACAGTAACGGTTCGTGAACAACCATATTACCTAAATGCTAACGAGGCGTTTGGTAGATCTAACTTTGCATCAGATCTTTCTGTTGCAGGTAGAGATAGATTAGGAATGACACATGAATGGTTTTATATTAACAACATGCCTAAGTATCTTAAAGATAACCTAGGTGATTATGTTAACCCTGAATATAGATTAAACGAGTCGTTTAGTTACCTTAACTTTATGGAAGGTGTTGAAATGACGCCTACTATGTTTAAGGATGTTAATTATGATTATTTTGATAGGTTCTTTATTACTGAAGGATTTGAGACTAAAAGTGATAACAAATATAAGACTTTCGTAAAAACTAATAGACAGAAAAAATATACACTAGTAAATGGTGGTAATGATACTGCGTTTGCTGATACAATATTCAAGGGTCTAAAAGTAATATTTAAAAATAGAAAAGAATTTACATCTGCAAGTCCGGTTGATTTTGTTAATTCACCTGAATTTAATGGATATAGATTTAGTACTGTATTAAATGTAAAAACATCTCAAGACTCAAATAATATTGACTATGAAGTAATACAAAATAAGAAGTTTAAATATGTTGTATTCTTTATTTCATTAAATATTGATGATTTATGGGCAGATCAAACTTTAACTAGAAAGTTATTGTACGAATTAAACCACTCTTTAGTTTGGAACAACGAGGAGGGTACATTTAAATATTCTGACGTTAAAGTCGATGGTTATTTAGATTTAACAGGTGCTAACTTCTCAGATCCAAATGGAGCTGATTACCTAGTTGTAAACGGGTTAACGCATGCGGACGGTGGAGTGCCTCAATTCTTAGAACAAATTAACAAGAATGACGATGATGAGTTTGGTGAGATTATCGTAGATATTAATACCGCATTTGGTCTTCAAAAGATACAGTTAAATATTTCTAACGTAGAGAGTCAAACTCAAATTACTTTAAGCGAGCAACCGCTTGATATTACAAATGGAACTGGAATACCTACAGACTTAGGAAATCTTCCAGGGTATTTACAATATAATGCTAAATATCTTTACAAAGGCGGTGGGATTAATGCATATAAATTTATTTTAGAATCTTTAGGTGCTCAAAATATGTCAGAAATGCTATTAAGAAACCCTGATAATGTTAAATATTCTACTATAGAATTAGATGGTAGTATTGGTTTAAACAAATTCATTATCTTATTAGAAGATGGTGTTGAGTTTATTAAAAAGGCAGAGTTAGATACTGATGTTGATGATGATAAGCCCGAATCGTTTAAATTATCTTCTGGTAATATTGGCTATAACTTAGGACTGACTAGAACTTATTATCCGTTCTTAATTAGACATAATGGTGGATATACAGTTGATACGACTCCGGTTGTAACATTTACAGATGTATATGCACACATGAAAACTAATACTCTTCAGAATACATCAAATATCATTGAGTTAGAATTAGAAGAACAAATGTATAAACATTCTTTAACTAATACAAAAGAGATTCAATTAGCTAAAGATTATTATAGAAGATATAATAGATGTGGTGTTGCATTTAATCTAGGATTTATATTCGATGGTGGAACACATGACTCTGAGTGGGGTTATATTAAAAATCATTTTTATAGAAAGGTAAATGAATTTAAATCAAGTGGTGTTATTAAACTATCAGTGTCTTCAGATAAGCCGCCTCTATATCCATTAATTGGAGAGATTGCTATTGACAAGAAAGATGTAAATGTATTTAAATCATCATGGGATAAAAACTATTATACAAGATCTTTATCAGGTGGTATTAATGAAGATGTACCTGGTACTTTTGAAACTAAAGAAGAAAGATCTTATTTAGCTTCAACTATTATGAAGATTAAGGATAGTTACACTATGTTAAACTTCGAAGTTGACCGAGTGAAAACAGAAGAGGAGCTAGATAGTATTCTAGCTAATTCTACAAATAGCACTGATGTTGTGTTATTTGAGGATAAGAATAGAGTTGTAATGGACTTTTATATAGACTTTACAATTAATAAAAAATTAAGCAGCGAAGGTGTTTTAAATACGATTGAAAAATATGTATTAGCTATAAATTCAGCTGCTGATAAAACAACATTAACGGACGATGCTCAACTTTATATTAGCAAAAATCTAATTAATGTATTTAGTATTAATCAAATAAAACTTTATACTCAAAGATTTAAAGGTGGTGATTCTAGTTTAGAGATCGTAGAATCAATTGATAATTTAGATAACAACAACTATGTTTCAGATCAAAACTTCGCTTTTTCATCGCACGAGCAAAAGCCCCTTAATTTTAGGTTGATATATAATAAAAGATTAGGTTATTCTTATAGAATTAGACCTATGGTAAAAATAACGTCGTAAGGCATGGCCATCAATATTCAAGAAATACTACACCCTAGTGACTCTAACCAGATTAAGTGGGAAAAGGTCAACTATAACTTTGATCAAATTCTAGCAAATGGTGGTGGACCAACTGGACAAAAAGGCGCCGAAGGCGTACAAGGATCAGTTGG
>JGI26079J46598_1001056_pt1 | contig 11216 bp, 10 predicted proteins | sample SaaInl59LU_5_DNA_FD_46598 | JGI IMG/M metagenome (IMG submission 46598) | reverse complement strand
TAGTACTTTCTTATTTAGGTAAAAATATTGGAGATACTTATAAATCTAATTCGAAAGTCTGACGTAATTTTTCTAAAAGAGGGTTTTTTTCTTTTAGTTTGTTAAACTTCTCTTGAGGAGTATAAGCAAACTTTTTTTCTTTTTTCTCGTTTAAAATTAAATGTATTTCAATTCCATAATTATTTAATTTTTCTCTAAGAAACTTTAATAGTTTTGGTTTTCCTTTTAAAAATTGATCTTTCATTAACTTGTTAGGCACAGAAAAAACAATTTTAAACTTATTTTCTAGAACTGGCTCATCAGTAGCTATAATTGCTGCCATACTATTTTCACCTCTTTTTTGCAAAGATGTTACATATTCTTTCCAAACGTTTTGTAATATTTTTTCAGTAAAAACCTCTTTTGGATGATTGTCAAAATTTTCTTGAACAGCATTCTTTTTTACATCATTTTTTTGATGTACACTTTTTAAAGAATAAATAGATCTTCGTCTTTCAACTGATTTTAAAAGAGGTTTTTCTAATTTAGGATTAGCAACTTCTACTTCTTTTTCAATCGGTTTAGAAACAGATACTTTTTCTTTTTCAACTAAAGTGTTTACTACTTTTTTTTCAGGTGAAAGTGCTTGAAAAAATGTTGCAGGAATTATGTAGTTAGCTGACTTTTTTTTTTCTCCATCAAAAGTGATAGAGGCAATTTGCATAAGTGTAAGTTCAACTAATAATCTTTGATTTTTACTTGCTCTATAATTTAAATCACAGTCATTTGCTTTTTCTATAGCTTGCATTAAAAAAGGAACACTTGCTTTAGTAGCTTGATTTAAATACTTCTTTTTTGCAGTATCACCAACTTCTAATAAAGTAATAGTCTGTTTGTCTTTAGCAACCAATAAATCTCTAAAATGGCTAGCTAAACCGTTTATAAAATGATGACCTTCAAACCCCTTTGCTAATATTGAATTAAAAGCATTTAATACATCTGGTATCTTGTTTTCTAAAAGTAAGTCTGTCATTTTAAAATAAGAATCGTAATCTAATACATTCAAATTTTCTGTAACTGCCTCTCTTGTTAAATTAGAACCAGAAAAACTAACAACTCTATCAAAAATAGAAAGTGCATCACGCATTGCACCATCTGCTTTTTGAGCAATAATATGCAAAGCATCATCGTCTGCTGTTATATTTTCTTTCTCACAAATTACTTTTAAATAATTTTTTGCATCTAAAACCCCAATTCTTTTAAAATCAAAGATTTGACAACGAGATAAAATTGTAGGAATTATTTTATGTTTTTCTGTGGTTGCTAAAATAAAAATAGCATGCGCAGGCGGCTCTTCTAATGTTTTTAAAAATGCATTAAAAGCAGCTTGAGAAAGCATGTGAACCTCATCTATAATGTAAACTTTGTATTTACCTGTTTGTGGAGGTATACGAACTTGATCTGTAAGACTTCTAATATCGTCTACAGAGTTATTAGATGCAGCATCTAACTCAAAAACATTAAAAGCAAAATCTTCTTCTTCAGGATGATTGCTGTCTTGTAAGTTTATTTTTTTTGCTAATATTCTAGCACATGAAGTCTTACCAACTCCTCTAGGTCCTGTAAATAAAAGTGCTTGTGCTAAGTGATTATTTTTTATAGCATTTTCTAACGTATTTGTTATGGCTTGTTGCCCAACAACATCCTCAAAATTTTGAGGTCTATATTTACGCGCAGAAACTATAAAATGCTCCATAATTCAATTAGGTTCTTACTACAAAAGTAACTATCTACTTACGGTTTTACAACTTGGTTTCTTAACAAAATGCTAAAGTTGTAAACAAATTGTATGGTGTTGATAATACTATCGACAAAAAGTATAGATCGAGTTTTTAAATCGAGTTAATAGTTCAGAAATTTGTACCAAGAAAAAATNTTTTCTTGGTACAAATTTTAATAATAAAAATAAATACATGAAATCTATAAAATCATTATCTGTAATTACAATTTTTCTTTTTTTTATTTCTTGCTTTGGATTTTCTAATGAAAAGGATACATTAAATTCGAATTCAGAAATTTTAGAAAACTCAATAAATAGTAATACCAAAGTAGCTTACTTTGCTAGTGGATGTTTCTGGTGTGTAGAAGCTATTTTTGAGAGTGTAAGAGGAGTAGAGGAAGCTGTTTCTGGTTATGCAGGAGGCCATACTAAAAACCCAACATACGAAAGTAGTAATACTGGTAAAACTGGACATGCAGAAACTGTGGCTGTTTATTATAACCCAGAAGTAGTTAGTTTTAAAACTTTAGTTACTGTTTATTTTGGNTCACACAATCCAACTACTGTAAATGGGCAACATCCAGATTATGGTTCTCAATATAGATCTATTGCTTTTTATTCTAANANTACTGAAAAGCAAATTATTGAAGATATGATTNCTAAATTAAACAAAGAAGTTTATAATGGTAAAGTTGCTACTGAAGTAAAAAAAATAGATNCATTTTATAAAGCAGAAGAGTATCATCAAGATTTTGAAAAAAGAAATCCAAATCAACCCTATGTAAAAGCGGTTTCTATACCTAGGTTAAATAGGTTTAAAGCAAAATTTCCTGAGTTAATTAAAAAAGAAAAATAATTATTTAATAGAAGTAGTTGTTTTTTTACCAAAAGTTAAATTATCAAAAACATATTTAAAATCTTCAATATATTTATTGAATGAATATGGGTTAGAATAGAAACTTATGCTATAATAATTAGCATTAGTTTTAAAATAAGCACTTCTAACAATACTAGTTTTGTTATTAAGAATAAAACTTACATCAGTTATTATTGTTTTACCAAATCTAGATGTTACAGTGGTTACATTTTTTCTATAGTCTTTTAAATATTTTTTATTATTTGACTTATAATTTACAATATCTTCTATTGATTTTATTTTGCTTTTATCTACTTCTATTTTTCGAAAAGTAATTTGATTATCAGGATAAAGTCCTTTTTGGTATTTAGGCTTATAACTTGTTTGGTTATGTAAATCTTTATAAGATTTCCAGTTGTTAGGTAATTCTAAACTATAGTCTGTATTTACTGTAGCATAATGTATAGGAGATTCTTTAAATTGGTTTTTTTCTTTTTGAATACCACAACTTATAAATAGAAGTAGTACTATGAAGTAAGGGATTTTTTTCATATTTAAATTTAATAAAAAACCTCACAATTTTGTGAGGTTTTTTATTAAAAAATTATTCTTTAATTTCAGGTGCTTTAATACCTAATTTAGCCATAACCAACTCTGTAATATCATATTTTTCATCAATGTAAGCAAATTGATTACCTGAAGTTGTAAGAATCTGAGTATAACCATGCTCTTTTACAACCTCGCTAATAGCATCATTTAGTTTTTTATATAAAGGCCTCATTAATTCATTTTGTTTTAACTTGCATTAATTTACTACCATTATCTTGATACTTTTTGATGTCTTGCTCCATTGCTGAAAGCTCTTTCATAGTTGTCTTTTTCATTAATTCACCCATTTCTTTTTCTTCACTTCTAAATTTAGCTACTTTATCTTGAAATTCTTTCATTTTAATAGAAAAAGAAGAGTCTAACTTAGCTCCATAGTCTTGAGCTCTTTTTATAACTACTTTAGATTCTGGCATTAAATTAATAATGTAGTCATTATCTATAGTGCCCACTTTACTTTGAGAAAATGAAAATGTACTAATTAATAGAAATAGTATAATACTTATTTTTGATGTCATGATTTTTTTTATTTAGTGAGCAAAGATATAAAAGTGATTGAATTACAAAAATATAGCCAAGTTAAAAAAGGTTAATTTTATTATTTAGTTCTTTTAATATTTCATTTTTACTGGTTTTAAAATCAAACCAAATAATAGCACCATCTTTACGAAACCAAGTGAGTTGTCTTTTGGCAAATCTTCTTGTATTTTTCTTAATTTCTGAAATCGCAAAATCTTTATCAAACTCACCATTAAAAAAAGAAAAAAGCTCTCTGTAGCCTACAGTTTGTAATGCATTTAAATGTTTGAATTCGTATAAAGATTTAGCTTCGTCTAATAAACCATTAGCCATCATTAAATCTACTCTTTGGTTTATTCTATTATATATAATGTCTCTATCTGCAGTTAAACCAATTTTAATTGAGTTAAAATTTCTTTTTGTTTTAGGTTTATTTTTATAAGTAGAATAAGGAGTTTCTGTTCCAATACAAATTTCTAGAGCTCTTATAACTCTTTGAGGGTTATCTATAGCAATATTGTTAAACGTTTCAATATCTAATGCTTTAAGTTGATTTTGTAAATGAGTTAATCCTTTTTCTTCTAGTGTTTTATTTAACTTTTCTCTTACAGTTTTATCTACTTTTGGAAAGTAATCTAATCCTTTTAAAACAGCATCTACATACAAACCACTGCCACCAACCATGATTTGGATAGCATTTTTTTTAAATAGCTCATCAAGTTTTTTAAGAGCATCTTTTTCAAAATCACCTACATTATAATCTTCGAAAACACTTCTGTTTTGTATAAAATGATGTTTTGCTGCAGCTAGCTCATGCTTTTCTGGTACAGCAGTGCCAATAGTCATTTCTTTATAAAACTGTCTAGAATCACAAGAAATAATGTCAGCATTAAAGTGTTTCGCTAATTCAATACTCAATGCAGTTTTACCAATTGCAGTTGGTCCTACAATGGTAATTAAAGTATTTTTTGTTTGATTTATCATGGATTTAAGATACTACCACAATTGTAGCAAAAGGTTGCTTTTTCTTTATGATTACTTTTTAAACAGTTAGGACAAGATTGTGTATTATGATCATGATCTGGTGTTGTTTTATTCATTTCAGCACTTACAATTCCTGTTGGTATTGCAATTATTGAGTAACCTAAAATCATAATAACACTAGCAATAAGTTGACCTAAAGGAGTTTGTGGAGCAATATCACCAAAACCAACAGTGGTTAGCGTTACAATAGCCCAATATATACTTTTAGGAATATTTGTAAAACCATTTTCTGCACCTTCTATCATATACATTACTGTACCTAATATGATACAAACAATTAATACAAAGAATAAAAAAACTGCAATTTTTGCCTTACTAGCTCTTAAAGCAAGCATTAATTTATTTGAAGCACCTATNTATCTAGCTAATTTTAATATTCTAAATATTCTTAATAATCTAAGTGCTCTTAANGCTACNAAACCTTGTGAGCCAGCAAAAAAGAATGATATGTAAATAGGAATAGTTGATAAAAAATCGATTATACCATAAAAGCTAAAAATATATCTAGTGGGCTTTTTTATAGAAATAACCCTTAAAATATATTCAATACTAAATAAGATGGTTATAATCCACTCACCAACATAAAGTGCATCATGATATTTATTATCTATACTTTCTACACTTTCTAACATAACTAGTATAATACTAGCAATTATGGCTATTAGAAGTATTACATCAAATAATTTACCTTCAGGTGTATCTGCTTCATAAATTATTTCATGAAGTTTATGTTTCCAAGAAGATTTTTTGGTTGGATTATTCAATTTANTTTCANTTTTCTCTTACAATACTACAATTATTTAATGAGTTTTTAAATTTTTTTCTTTCGTTTTTCTCTTTATTCATAAGGANTTNAGAAATAAATATAAAAAAAATNAACTTTTTTAAAACCGTACTTCAATTCTTCTCGTAAGTATATGTGAGATTCAATTAAATATTAACATAAAACTCACACAATGAAAAAAACAAAAATTTTAACAGCTACTTTATTAGTAGCAATTATTGGTTTAATTACAGTTGCAGCAGATCATATTGATGCTCCTGCTGTTTCAGGTACAAAAGCAGATATTACTGACTTTTATGCTTTTCAAGGAGAAGATACAAACAATATTGCTTTTGTAGCAAATGTTCAAGGTCTTTTAGCTCCTTCAGCTACTTCAACTGCATCTTTTGATGAAAATGTTATGGTAGAATTTAACATTGACANTAACAATGACAATGTAGAAGATTTAGTAATACAAGCTATCNCTAGAGATGGAAAAATGTACTTTTTTGGACCTTATGCTCCATCTTCGACAGGATTAAATAGTACTATTAACAAAAATGCTATTAAGTCAGAGGTTTCAATTACTCCTTATGGTTCATCTGCTATTGTTGCAAATCAAAATGGAATGAAGTTTTTTGCAGGACCAAGAGATGATCCTTTCTTTATGGATTTTGCTCAATATGGAGAAATTATTGGNGGAAATGCATCAGGATTTAACAATCCAGGTTCTGATACTTTTGCAGGTTCTAATGTAATGTCTATTGTAGTAGAAGTGCCAAAAAGCCAAATAGGTACNAGTGGTACAATTAATACTTGGGTAGAAGCAAAAACAAAGCAATAATTAATAATCAACAATAAAAACAATATTATGAAATTTAATAAAATAAAATATATCGCATTTTTAACATTATCACTNNTAATCATNAGTTGTAGTGATGATTCAGATACAACAATTCAAATTGAAACAGATTTTTCTGGAACATTTGTTCAAAAAGATCAAATGGGTAGACCAGCAGTAAACACAGTTTTTGTTTCATCTTCTAGTAAAGATGAATTTAACACAACAATTCCTTCTCAGCAATCTGCTATGTTTCAATCTATGTTTCAAACTAATTTAACAGCATTAAGCCCAGCTTTTGCTAATTCTGNAGATAAAAATGCATTAGGACAAGATGCTGCTGCTTTTACAGGATTATTAGCAACAGATGTTTTAAATGTTTCTTTAGATGGTACAACAACTTTCTTTGATGGTACAAACGTATTAACAGGAAGAGCCTTGGCTGATGATGTAATAACAGTAGAGTTATTATTAATCTTTGGAGGTGAAGATTTTACAGAAAATCCATCATTATCTGATGATAATGTAAGTGCAAATGATAAACCATTTTTAACATCATTTCCTTACTTAGCATCACCTTGGTAAAAAAACAAGATAAAGTTCACAAGCTTTATCGTTTAAAGCTGATGTGTTTGGGGGAACACATCAGTTTATTTAAAAATTTAACCCCTTAAAATAATAGTTTTAAATCCCTACAATTAAACTAATTATATAATAAAACTTTACAGTTTATTTTAAGCATAAAGTTTACAAACCAAATCCCTCATTAAAACTTACTGGCGTATAAATCCCTATAAGTACGCCAGTTTTTTAACCCATTAAAAACAACAAATCATGAAATACATCCAACTTATTTTAGTATTTGTAACTTTATTATTTACAGTTAGTTGCAAAAAAGAGTCAAAATCAAACCAAATTACAAACCCAAAAGATTATCAAGCTTTTTTAGAAGCTGATAGTAACAAAACTTTACAATTTATAAATACAGAATATAATTTCTGGTCAACTAAATTAGAAAAAACTCCAAACCAATACCCTTACTATTNAAAATTAGCATCTACAAATTCACAATTATTTCAATTAACAGGAAATATTGAAAATTTAAAAGAAGCTGAAGAAAACTTATTAAAAGTAAACGAAAAAACAAACTTTAACAATGCAGGTTATTTAAGAGCTTTAGCAAGAAATTATATTTCACAACATCGATTTAAAGAAGCTTTAACCCTTTTAAAGAAAGCAGAAATTAATGGAGAAAAATTACAACAAACTAATTTAATGTTAGTAGATGTTTATTTAGAGCTTGGTAATTTGAAGAAAGTAGAAACTTACTTATCAAAAATTAAAAATGTAAAAAATTTCGATTATTTAATTCGTTTATCAAAATATAATGATCATTTAGGAAAATTAGATAATGCAATTAAGTATTTAGAACAANCTTTAGCAATTGCAAANTCTTCTAAAAACAATACGTTAATTCAATGGAATTATACAAACCTAGCTGATTATTATGGNCATGCNGGAAGAATAGAAGATTCATACAATGCCTATTTAAGTGCATTAGAATTAAATCCTAATAATAGTTATGCAAAAAAAGGGATTGCTTGGATAGTTTTTTCATACGAAAGGAATCCAAATGAAGCTCTAAGAATATTAGATGCAATTACAAAAGAAAATACCTCTCCAGATTACTTCTTGCTAAAATCGGAAATAGCTGATTTTATGGGAAATAGTGTTGAAAAAGAGAAGCAACTTACACTGTATTATAATGCTGTAAATAAAGAAGATTATGGTGTAATGTATGCAAAATACAATGTGATTCTATTTGCAGAGAATGAAGAAAATAGATTAAAGGCTATAGAAATTGCAAAGCAAGAAGTAGAAGAGAGGCCAACTGCACAATCTTATGATTTACTTGCTTGGGCTTATTTTAAAAATAATNACAAAACAAAAGCATTAGANATAGTTGAAAAATATGTAATAAATAATACTTNTGAACCTGAAGCTTTACTACATACAGNACAAATTTTAAAAGCTAATGGAAAGAAAAATAAAGCTACAAATTTAAAGTCAGAATTATTGGGTGCCATTTATGAATTAGGCCCTAATGCTGAACAAGAAATTAAAAATATATAAACGAAAAGATNTACNAAAATGAGAAATATTNTATTTTTTATTGTAGCTACTTTATGCAGTTTACAATCGTTTGGACAACAATTAAAAGGTCAANTAGTAGATCAGTTTAATATNCCATTAGAAAATGTTTATGTTATTAATACAACAACTAATACACATACGCATACTAATGAAAANGGACAGTTTACTATAGAGAAAACAACCACTAATAATAGTATTCAATTTAGTATTCTTGGTTATGCTAAAAAGACAATAGTAGTTACAGAAAATCAATTTAAAAACNGATTATTAGTAAGTTTAGAAACCAAAACCTTTCAATTAGAAGAATTAGTTTTACGTAAAGAAATTAATGCTTTNCAAACAATTTCTAGAATAGATTTACAATTAAATCCTGTAAATAATTCACAAGAAATCCTCAGAAAAGTTCCTGGTTTATTTATTGGACAACATGCAGGAGGAGGAAAAGCAGAACAAATATTTTTACGTGGCTTTGACATAGATCATGGTACAGATATAACACTTTCTGTAGATGGTATACCTATAAACATGGTATCTCATGCACATGGTCAAGGGTACTCAGATTTACACTTTATGATTCCTGAAACTATTCAAAAAATAGATTTTGGTAAAGGACCTTATTACGCAAATCAAGGTGATTTTAACACAGCTGGTTATGTTAATTTTTCTACAAAAACAGCTATTCAAGAAAATATGGTTTCAATTGGTTATGGTGATTTTAATTCAATAAGAACAGTAGGTTTATTTAATTTATTAGAAAATGCTAAAAATGATGATGCATATGTAGCAGTAGAATATATTGAATTTGATGGACCTTTTGAATCACCACAAAATTTTAATCGATTAAATATATTTACAAAATATAATACCTTTTTAAAAGGAAAAGATAAATTAACCATTACAGCTTCTCATTTTACAAGTAGTTGGGATGCTTCTGGGCAAATACCACAAAGAGCAGTAGATAATGGAACCATAACAAGATTTGGTGCTATAGATGATACAGAAGGAGGTTTTACCTCTAGAACAAACTTTAATGTTCAATTACAAAAAACATTAGCAAACGAAAGTATTTTTCAAGCTAATGCATTTTACTCTAATTATAACTTTGAGTTATATTCTAACTTTACATTTTTCTTAGATAATCCTGTTGATGGAGATCAAATAAGACAATTTGAAAATAGAAATATATATGGATTTAATGCTAAGATTATCAATGAAAAAAAATACGGAGATGTAGATGCTAAATTCACAAAAGGAATTGGATTACGTTTTGATTTAGTGAATGACAATGAATTGTCTAAAACAAAAAATAGGAGAGAGACTTTAACCAATGTTCAATTAGGTGATGTACAACAAACTAATATGTATGCATTTTTTAATTCAGAATTCGAAATTGGTAAATTTAAAATAGCACCAGCAATACGTTTAGATTACTTTAAATATTTATATACAGATGCTTTAAGCACAACTTACCAAAAGCTTTCTAAAACAAGAGCTATAGTAAACCCTAAGTTAAATTTTTTATATACTCAGAATAACAACTTACAATGGTTTTTAAAATCTGGTATTGGTTTTCACTCAAATGATGCTAGAGTGGTTTTACAACAAAATGCAGACAAAATTTTACCAAGAGCTTATGGTGTAGACTTTGGAAATATTTGGAAACCCACAAAAAACATAGTAATAAATACTGCAGCTTGGTATCTGTTTACAGAAGAAGAATTTGTGTATGTAGGAGATGCTGGTATTGTAGAACCTTCAGGTAAATCAGAACGATTTGGATTAGATCTAGGATTGCGTTACCAATTATCAGATAAAATATATTTTGATACTGATGCAACAATAACTAGAGCTAGAAGTTTAGAAGAAGTTTCAGGTCAAGATTACATTCCATTAGCACCTAATTTCACAATGTCTGGTGGATTGTCTTTTAATAATTTAGGGAAGTTTTCTGGAGGAATTAGATATAGATATTTAGCAGATAGAGCTGCAAATGAAGATAATAGTATAGTAGCAGAAGGTTATTTTGTAAGTGATTTTAATATTAATTATAATTTAAAAGACATCACATTTGGTATTGCTGTAGAAAACTTATTTGATGTAGATTGGAATGAAACACAGTTTGCAACAGAAAGTAGATTAAGAAATGAGGCAAATTCTGTAGAAGAAATACATTTTACTCCAGGTACTCCGTTTTTTGCAAAGGCAACAATAACATATAAGTTTTAAAATAGATAAAAGAAAACCATAGTTTGGTTGGTTTTAGTTGGATGTGAAGCCTGTTACTATTTATAGTAACAGGTTTCTTTTTGCAATTAGTTTTACTCTATAAATTACTATTAGTTTGTAAAATTTTATTTTTTAGAGCTAAATAATTATAGCAAATAAACCTTGTTTTTAAATTTTAAATTGACTATTTACTTTGGTTATTTATGGTTTTTATAAAAACCTTTTAAGAAATAGCAACATATATTAATTCAGTAAGTAAGGTAATGTTTTTAGAAATTGCATAGCTTCTAAAAGTTTTTTTTCATTAGTATTTTCATTCCAGAATTGATGAATTGTAAAAGATGCAATTACTAGAAAGATTGATAAAAAAATAATACTAAAAAGTCTTAAAAACCCAGTAGCCAAAGTTAAACCACCAAAAATTAAAAGTACTCCACTCAATTTTACC
>JGI26079J46598_1001039_pt1 | contig 11317 bp, 10 predicted proteins | sample SaaInl59LU_5_DNA_FD_46598 | JGI IMG/M metagenome (IMG submission 46598) | reverse complement strand
TTTTTTTGGTGTTACACCACTCTTTTTAGCTTTTCTGAAAGTCGAATTCTCAAAGAATTGTAACTCATAACCACTTCTTTTTCTTCCGTTGAATATTCTTTCCCTTGCACCAGAGATTCATTGACCAACCTATCAATTAAAATTCTACGTAGATTAAAAATCACATCAGAAACTGCTTTAGGCAATACTTCTTTCGCAGTTTTTACTTCTATATTTTTACTTTCCCAATTACTAAGTTGATGCTTTTCTTCATCCATTAATATCGAAGTTACTGTATTTGAAATCTCCGTATTTTGATGATTTACAAATTGGTCTATGACCAGTTTTTCAGTCTGGTTTAATTGATGAATCATCTCTGCATAAATTTCTTGAAACAATGGATTTGTAAATTCTGTTTCATCTTCTTGTAAATGCAAATAAATTTCTGCGGAAACTAAATTTTGATACTTTCTTGCAGAAAGAGTTTCTCTACCATCTTCATCGACATTTGTAATTTCCTCGATAAACCCCACCTCTTCATTACCAAATAAAAGTAAAATACGAATGATTTCTTTTTCTAAGATCGAAAGTTGATCTATTTTTTGAATGGAAACTCCCCCACCTTTTACCAATCCCATCTGAGATTGTTCTTGGGCAGCAAAATATTCTGATGGTGGTTGATTAGCATCTTGCTGTGGTTTGGAAGTTTTTCTTTTTTCGTTGACCCCTTTTGTTAAGAGTTGAGCTAATTCACTGAACAGAACTCGCTCAGATATATCCATAATTCTTGCGCATTCTTTTACGTAAACTTCACGTTGAATTCCGTCAGGGATTTTAGAAATACTAGTGATAATATCTCGAATAACTCCTGCTTTTTGAATGGGATCATTTTTAGAATCTTTTAATAAAAGAGATACTTTAAAATTAATAAAGTCTTGTGCTGTGTGCTCTAGATATTCTTTTAAATCGGTATTTGAATTTGATTTCGCAAAACTATCTGGATCTTCACCGTCAGGAAACTGAACTACTTTCACATTCATTCCTTGTTCTAGAATCAAATCTATTCCACGAAGAGACGCTCTAATTCCTGCTGCATCTCCATCAAATAAAACGGTTATGTTTTTTGTAAGTCTGTTGACCAATCTAATTTGATCTGATGTCAACGCTGTTCCGGAAGAAGCTACAACATTCTCAACACCAGACTGGTTTAAAGAAATAACATCTGTATATCCTTCACTAAAAAACAATTATCTTGTTTGGCTATTTCTTTTTTAGCCTGATAAATTCCATAGAGAATTTTACTTTTATGATAGATATCACTCTCGGGAGAATTTAAATATTTCGCGGCTTTTTTATCTGCTGTTAAAATACGACCTCCAAAACCCAATATACGACCAGACATTGAATGAATAGGAAACATTACACGCCCTTTAAAACGATCAAACTGTTTGTTTTCTTTAACGATAGTGAGCCCTGTTGAAGAAAGATATTTTAAATCATATCCCTTTGCCAATGCCGCTTTTGTGAAATTATCCCACTCATCAATACAGTATCCTAGTTCAAATTTCTTTATGGTTTCTTCTGTAAAACCACGTTCTTTAAAATAGGACAGACCAATTGCTTTTCCTTTGTTCGAATTGAGCATCACATCATGAAAATAATCTTTGGCAAAATTAGAAACCAAAAACATACTTTCTCTTTCATTCATTTGTGCTTTTTCTTCAGAAGTTTGCTCAGTTTCTTCAATTTCTATATTGTACTTATTAGCCAACCATCTTAGTGCTTCTGGATAAGAATAATGCTCATGTTCCATTAAAAATGAAACGGCATTTCCACCCTTTCCTGTAGAAAAATCTTTCCAAATTTGTTTTACTGGAGAAACCATAAAAGANGGAGATTTTTCGTCTGTAAACGGACTCAAACCTTTAAAATTACTTCCTGCTTTTTTTAGCTGAACAAATTCACCAATAACCTCTTCTACTCTAGCAGATTCGAAAACGCGGTCTATGGTACTTCTTGATATCATTTATTAGAATAATTGGAAAGTGAAAACAAATATAAGAATTCCATTTATTATGGATTTATAAACATCAATAAATAAAAAAAACCTCACAAGTAAACTGGTGAGGTTTTTTTTTAGGATTAGATTTTAAATTTTATGACGCAGCTTTCAATTTCTTTAAAGCTGTATGTGTCAGTTTAGCTTCTGCATATTCTTTGGTTACATTAAATTCCTTTTGATCAGAACTTGGCAAATCAAACATTGCATCCGTAAAAATAGCCTCACATAAAGAGCGCAATCCTCTTGCTCCTAATTTATATTCAACTGCTTTTCCGACTATATAATTTAAGGCCCCTTCTTCTATCGTGAATTCAACATCATCCATTATAAACAATTTTGCATACTGCTTAATGATGGCATTTTTTGGCTCAGTTAAAATTGATCGCAANGTNTTTGCATCTAGTGGGTTCATATAACTCAGTACTGGCAGACGACCAATGATTTCAGGAATTAACCCAAAAGATTTTAAATCTACCGGTGTGATGTATTGCAATACATTTGCCTCATCGATTTTATCTTCCTCTAAAGAGGCTCCAAAACCTACTGCTTGTCTATTTAAACGTTTGCCAATAATTGCATCTATTCCAGAGAAAGCTCCTCCTGCAATAAATAAGATATCTTTTGTATTTACTTCAATAAATTTCTGTTCTGGATGTTTTCTTCCTCCTTTTGGTGCTACGTTTACGACAGAACCTTCTAATAATTTCAATAAGGCTTGTTGAACTCCTTCGCCAGAAACATCTCTAGTTATAGAGGGATTATCTCCTTTTCTTGCAATTTTATCAATTTCATCAATAAAAACAATACCTCGCTGTGCTTTTTCTACATCATAATCTGCGGCTTGCAACAATCTACTTAGGATGCTTTCTACATCTTCACCAACNTACCCTGCTTGTGTTAATACNGTTGCATCNACAATAGAAAAAGGCACATTTAACATCTTTGCTATTGTTCTGGCTACAAGTGTTTTACCAGTACCTGTTTCTCCAACAAGAACAATATTAGATTTTTCTATTTCTACATCATCTTCACTGTCTGCATCTTGTAATAAACGCTTATAATGATTATAAACAGCAACTGCCATTGCTCTTTTTGTTTCATCTTGACCTATGATGTATTGATCTAAAAAACTCTTAATCTCCAAGGGTTTTTTTAATATTAAATCTTTTGATAAGCTGGTAGATTTTGAGTCAGAAATTTCATCTTCGACGATCCCATGAGCTTGCTCTATACATTTATCACAAATATGAGCATCAACTCCTGCTATTAAAAGGTCAGTTTCCGCTTTTTTTCGTCCGCAAAACGAACACTCTAAGTTTTCTTCTTTCGACATTGTATCTGCTTTATTCTTTTCTGCTGTATATCTTGAAACTATTATTTTCTTGCTAAAACTTCATCAACCATACCGTACGCTTTTGCTTCGGCTGCTTTCATCCAATAATCTCTGTCAGAATCTGCATGAACTTTCTCTTTNGTTTGCCCTGAATGATTTGCGATAATCGTGTACAATTCGTCTTTTAATTTCANAATTTCTCTTGTCGTAATTTCTATATCAGAAGCCTGACCCTGAGCACCTCCAAGAGGCTGATGAATCATGACTCTTGAGTGAGGCAACGCCGATCGCTTTCCTTTTTGTCCTGCACACATTAAAACGGCTCCCATCGATGCTGCCATACCTGTACANATGGTAGCAACATCTGGTTTAATAAATTGCATCGTATCATAAATACCAAGACCTGCATATACTCCTCCACCTGGNGAATTAATATAAATTGAAATGTCTTTATTAGAATCTACACTTTCTAAAAACAACAATTGAGCTTGAATAATATTCGCTACTTGATCATTAATTCCTGTCCCTAAAAAAATAATTCTATCCATCATTAAACGAGAAAAAACATCCATTTGTGTAATGTTCATTTGACGTTCCTCCATAATATATGGGGTTAAACTACTTGTAATTTTACCAAAATATGTACTGTTGATACCGTGATGTTTTGTTGCGTATTTTTCGAACTCTTTTCCGTAATCCATTTTCGTGATTCTTTTTTAAGTTTAATCTTGTAAAGATAAGAACTATTTCTAACTATTTAGTTTCAGCTTGTTACTAAAAAAACCTGAATCTAACAATTCAGGTTTTTTATTATTTATTTCTTTAGCACTCTATGTGGACCCAATACATGATTAAATACCTCAAAGAAGAGACCAAAACAATCTACAATTACTTGTACACTTCTTTAATAAAATTCTCGTAAGAAAGCTCTTTCGATTTAAAGCTCATATTTTCTTTATAAAAAGTCAATAATTTTTGACTGATTAGTTGCGCTTGTAATTTTTGAGCTTCTTCTTGATTTTGTAAAATTCTACCAGCAATATCATCCAATTCTTTTTCTTCTGGATTCATGTTTCCAAATTGAGCCATTTGCGTTCGAATAAATCCTTTTGCATAATCTACCAATTCTGCATAGTCTAATTTGATATCGTTGTCTTTCATAATCTTTCCTTCGATTAATTGATAACGCAATCCTTTTTCTGACTTTTCATATTCGGCGTTAGCTTCTTCAGAAGATAATTCTTTTTCACCCGCAGTTGCCAACCATTTCTTTAAGAAGTCAGCAGGTAAATCGAATTTAGTAGTGGCTACTAAATGTTCGATTACAGCATTTAATAATTGCTGATCTCCTTGTTGTTGAAATTGCTTTTCTGCATCTTCTTTAATTTTTTCTCTTAACGCTGTTACAGAATTCACACTTCCGTCTGCAAAAAGTTTATCAAACAATTCTTTGTCAAGATCTGCAGGAATGGTTTTTGTAATTTCTTCAACAGTAAAAGAAACTTCAACATCTAAATTCTCAGCAAGATCCTGAGAAATCCCATAGATTGTTTCTAACTTATTAGCTTCTTTAAATAATTTTTTCGTCTGTAAAGAAATTACATCTCCAACTTTAGCTCCAATAAGTTTCTTCTCATTTTTCTTCCCTTTGACATCACTCACTAAAAAAGAAGATTTTTTATTGATCTCGTTCTCCTCATTTACAAAAGTACCTGTCATATTAGATTGCTCATTAGCAACATCTAAAGAGCTCATTTTCCCGTAACGGTTTTGAATATTGTGAACTTCTTTGTCAATTAATTCCTCTGTTGCAACAATATTGTATTGTGTTACTTTCTTTTTTGATTTTAGGTTAACATCAAATTTTGGAGCTAAACCCAATTCAAATTCAAAAGAAAAAATTTCAGCAGACCAATCAAAATCTTCTTTCATTCTAGGAATAGGATTCCCTAAAATGTCTAATTTTTCTTCTGCTAAAAAAGTATTTAACGATTCTTGTAAAAGCTTATTAACCTCATCAATCATAATCGATTTACCATACTGCTTTTGAATCATTCCCATTGGAACGTGCCCTTTCCTAAAACCAGGAACATCTGCCTTTTTACGGTAATCTGTTAATTGTTTTGTTACTTTTTCTTGATAGTCATCAGCAACAATATCAACTTTTACAACTGCGTTTAACGCATCTATGTTTTCTTTTGTAATATTCATCTTTGTTCTCTTATTCTTTAAAAAATCGAGTGCAAATTTAATCATTTTAATTGTTTGCACAAGTGTTAAATAGTTCTATTTCAGGAATCTTATTTAGTTTTGTCTTGAAGTATTGCTTTGTTTTAAAATAAAAATAGAATTCCGCTAACAATAGAGTTCTTAATCGTGTGACAAGTATATAAGTAAATGTCTAAAAAAGTTATTTTTTAAGGAGTTGCTATAGAGTTGCAACTTTGCGCTCCAACGCTGCTTGAAATTCTTCCATCACAGGTTTTACGGTACTCTCAGGAATATCTGATACTCTAATATACATTAAGCCATCGACAGCATTGTTGAACTTTGGATCTACATTAAATGCTACCAAACGAGCATTTTGTTTGACATATTTCTTAATTAAAACTGGAATTCTTAAAGCTCCCGGTTCTATTTCATCAATAATTTTATCAAATTTTTGCAGGTCTGCTTTAGAGGCATCAAAGACAAAATCTTTATCTACATCTTTTAATTTAACCTTGTATTCTTTCTTGGGATGAATGTATTGTGCAATATATGGGTCATAATAATGAGATTTCATGAACTCAATCATTAAGGACTTTGAAAACTCTGAAAATTTATTACTTATAGAAACACCCCCCATTAAAAACTTGTATTCGGGATATCGTAAAGTTACATGCACGATTCCTTTCCATAATAAAAACAAGGGCATTGGTTTTTGTTGATACTCTTTGATAATAAAGGCACGTCCGAGCGCTATAGTATTCTCCATCATTTGATGCAGTTCAGGCTCTATTCTAAAAAGTGTTTGAATATAAAATCCATTGATTCCATAATTCTTGTAAATTTCTCTCCCCAACCCCATTCTGTAGGCTCCTACAAGACAGTTTGCTTCTCTATCCCACAAAAACATCTGATGATAATAATTGTCATACTTATCTAAATCTATGGATTTATTTGTTCCTTCTCCAACATCTCTAAAAGTTATTTCACGTAATCTTCCAATTTCGTATAACAAATGGGGGATTTTATCTGCCTTTGCAAAAAATACTTCATAATTTTTACTCTCGAGCAACCTACCATCAGCCTTTCTTAATGCTTCAACTTCTCTAATAAATAGGTTTGTGTTTTTTTGAGCAGTAATTTTTTTTACAGGTTTTTTTATTTTGATGTTCTTCGTCGAAAGTAATTTGTGGGATTTCTCAAAAGGATTTGCCAGCATATAGGTTTTCTTTCTGAGAAACTCATAAAAAGCGGGGAGCTCTTTGTACGTATCTTGATCTTTAACAGAAATAGGCTTTCCTATTCTTACTTTTATGACTTTACCACCTTGTGCAATCACTTCTGATGGTAATTTTGCAGTTCTTAAGGTGTCTGAAATTTTAGATAAAAAATAAAACAACCAACTATTTTTGGCGTGAAAATAAATAGGAATAACTGGAACCTTGGCTTTTTTTATGAGTTTAACAGCTCCCTCCTCCCAGGGTTTATCTACAATTAAATTTCCGTCTTTAANGGTTGAGACTTCTCCAGCAGGAAAAATACCTATTGGTTTTCCTGCTCNTAANTGTAGCAATGCATTTTTAATTCCCCCAATACTCGATTGNACATCCTTTTTATTTTCAAAAGGATTCACAGGCATGATATAGGGTTTTAAAGGAACAACTCTCTGTAACAAAAAATTGGCAATAATTTTATAATCTGCTCTTTTTCCAATAAGAAGTTTCAGTAACAAAATACCATCTANACCTCCCAAAGGGTGATTTGAAATAGTAATAAAAGCACCTTCTTTTGGGATTCTTTTTAGGTCTTCTTCTGGGATTTCAAAATTAATATCGCAATCATCTAAGATGCCTTCCAAAAAATCTAAATCAGACNTGTTTTTATTCTTATTGTATAAGTTATTGATGTGTGAAATACGGAGAATTCGGATAATGATCCATCCTATAAATGTTCCCAAAAATCGAAACTTTTGCAAACCAATTACTTTCGAAACCTCTTTAGATGTAACTAATCCCATAAGTTATCATTAAACNTANATACAAACTTACTAAAAATAATAAAAAAGCTGATTTATTAGTTTAAACTTAACACAATTTGTGAGGTTTCTTTATTTACTTGTGTCAAAAGTGGTGTTCCTTTTGCTTCAATATCAAGAATGGCTTTTTCATTAAAATGACGAATCGTGTACAAATCTACCTCCCTCTGGACATTTATTTTAAATGCTGCTTTTAATTCATCATAAAAAGCATCAAACTTATTAAATTTATTATCGATACAAACTGAAAAACTAATGGCAGAATTCTGTATTAGATTCACTTTTAACTGATACTCGTGTAGTTTTTGAAAAATAAAACTAAGATTATTCTCTACCATAAAAGAGAAATCTAAAGCCGAGATCGATACTAAAATCTGATTTTTCTTTACAATAAAACAAGGGATAAAAGGGACCAATCGAGCTCCCTTTGAAACTCGAGTTCCTTGTTGTTTCCTATTTACAAAAGAGCGAACAAACAAAGGAATTTCTTTTCTTTCTAGGGGTTGTAATGTTTTTGGATGTATAACTGAAGCTCCATAAAATGCCATTTCTATCGCTTCTTCATAAGAAATGTGTTCCAATAAAGTAGTCTCTGCAAAGACTCTTGGATCGGCATTCAAAACTCCAGGAACATCTTTCCATATGGTTACACTGTCTGCATTAAGGCAATAAGCAAAAATACCNGCAGTATAATCAGAACCTTCGCGGCCCAATGTTGTTGTATTTTCTGTGTCATTAGCAGCAATAAAACCTTGAGTAATATTTAATTTGGAAGCATCTAATGTATTGCTAATAATTTCTTGGGTTAACTCCCAATCTACTTTAGCATCTCTGTAGTTACTATCTGTTTTTATAAAATTACGCACATCAAACCAATTGTTTTGAAGTCCAATTTTTGATAAGTAGGCACTTACGACTTTGGTTGACAATAATTCTCCAAAACAAATAATTTGGTCATACACATAATTGTATCTTTTGGAAGTATTTCGTTCTAAAAACCATCTTAATTCTCCTAAAAGAATCTCAATATCGTTGTGTATTTCATCTTCTTTATCAAATAAATCATGCATGATTGATGTATGAAAATCTTCGATAAAACTTAATTTTTCAGCTAATTGATCTGACGAATTGTAATAAGCATCAATCGCTTCTTCAAAAGCATTGGTCATTTTACCCATTGCAGAAATTACAACCAAGGTATTTTCTGTTCCTTCATATTGTAGGATTTGGGTTATGTTTTTTATACTTTCTGCATCTTTTACAGAAGCCCCTCCAAATTTAAAAATCTTCATTTTAATTATTTTGAATAAATTTCGCTAAATTTTCTTTGTTCATTTGTACCACAGACCAGTCATTTAAATAGGTCGCTCCTGTGCTTTTGTAAAAATCGATTGCATTTTGATTCCAATCGATGACTTCCCAAGCAACTCTATTGTAATTATGATCGAAAGCATATTTTAAAACAGCAGCATACAAGGCTTTTCCTGCGCCAATCTTTTGCTTCTTTTTAGTGACGATTAAATCCTCTAAATGAATCGTTCTTCCTTTCCATGTCGAATAACGTTCATAAAACAGTGCTATACCAATAATTTGATTTTTTTGTTCTGCTACAAAAATTTTAAACTTTGGATTTTCAGAAAAACCATCATTTATCAAATCANTTACTGAAATATCTACAGCATCTGGTTCTTTTTCAAAAACTGCTAATTCTGTAATTAAATCGAACACCGACTGCATGTCTTTTTCTTCACCTTGCCTTACAATAAAATCCATCTTTATAAAAATTTCATCAAAGATAGTTTTTTTGATTTCGACCAAAAATATTTAACTATTTTATACAGGTATCTGGCTTTTGTTTAATTTTTTTTACTTGAAAATTAAGAACGAAATCGTTGTAGTAANTCAATAAAAGTTTAGATATTTGTAAGCAATTTCAAAATTTTATGAAAATGAAAGGAAAAAAACAAACTTTGGGTGAATTTATCATTAAAAATCAGGACGCGTTTAAGTTCAGTTCTGGTGAATTATCGAGTCTTTTAAATTCAATACGTTTGGCTGCAAAAGTAGTCAATCACGAAGTAAATAAGGCGGGGTTGGTTGATATTATCGGTGCTTATGGCGATACAAATATTCAAGGCGAAGACCAACAAAAACTGGATGTGTATGCAAACAATACCTTTATTCAAACTTTGACACGTAGAAATATTGTTTGTGGAATTGCTAGCGAAGAAGAAGATCATTTTATCACGATTAATAGTATCGATCAAAACCATCAAAATAAATATGTTGTTTTAATAGACCCTTTGGATGGCTCCTCCAATATAGATGTAAATGTTTCTGTGGGAACTATTTTTTCTATTTATAGAAGAATTACTCCTGTCGGAACTCCTGTACAATTGGAAGATTTTCTACAAAAAGGAAGTGAGCAAGTTGCAGCCGGTTATGTGGTATATGGTACCTCAACAATGATCGTTTATACAACTGGTGATGGCGTAAATGGTTTTACATTAAATCCTGCAATAGGAACTTTTTATTTATCGCATCCTGACATTAAATTTCCAGAAGATGGAACTATTTATTCTGTAAATGAAGGAAATTATTTAGACTTCCCTTTAGGGGTCAAGAAATATATAAAATACTGTCAGGAAGAATTTGAAAACAGACCCTATACGAGTCGATATATTGGTTCATTAGTTTCTGATTTTCACAGAAACATGATCAAGGGTGGAATTTATATGTACCCTAAAGGCTCCCGGAACCCGGATGGAAAGTTACGCTTACTATATGAATGCAATCCAATGGCTTTTATTGCAGAACAAGCAAATGGTAAATCTTCTGATGGATATAGAAGAACCATGGATGTAACTCCTNTTGAATTACATCAAAGAGTTCCTTTTTTTTGTGGAAGNAAGAAGATGGTAACNAAATTNGAAGATTTTATGAAAAAATTTGGAGAATAAATCTTTCTTATACTGTGATCAATTATGAAAACCTAAACTTCTTGTAAAACCATGTAATTATGATTAATTTTACATTTTTAAGATAACTAACATTTAAAACATAGAAAAAATGGCTTTTCAATTACCAGAATTAGGATACGCTTATGATGCGTTAGAACCGAATATAGATGCAAGAACTATGGAGATTCACCATTCGAAACATCACAATGGATATACAACAAAATTAAACGGAGCAATTGCTGGTTCTGATCTAGAAGGAAAATCTATTGAAGACATCCTAGATAATTTAGATATGAGCAATGCTGGTGTTAGAAATAATGGAGGTGGATTTTACAATCACTCATTATTTTGGTCGGTAATGAACCCAAATGATAAAGGAGAAATCTCTGGAGATTTAAAGAATGCTATCGAAGCAGAATTTGGATCTGAAGAAGCTTTTAAAGATGCATTTTCAAAAGCTGCAGCTACACAATTCGGTTCAGGTTGGGCCTGGTTATGTGTTCATGAAGGAGGAAAAGTAGAAGTATGTGCCACACCTAATCAAGACAATCCATTAATGCCGGGTGTTACTTGTGGAGGTACTCCAATTTTAGGATTAGATGTTTGGGAACATGCATATTACTTAAATTACCAAAACAGAAGACCTGACTATATTACTGCATTCTTTAATGTAATAAATTGGAATGAAGTATCAAAACGGTACGCAGCTGCTAAATAAACATCAGCGGTAACCAAAAAAA
>JGI26079J46598_1001031_pt1 | contig 11349 bp, 9 predicted proteins | sample SaaInl59LU_5_DNA_FD_46598 | JGI IMG/M metagenome (IMG submission 46598) | reverse complement strand
AAAAGCTATACTGCACCCCCAACAATAGCATCTACTATTCTAGCGGCTAACCTTGCCGTGCAATGGTCTCTATCGTAAGTGGGGTTTAACTCCGCGATATCTACAGCAATTACTTTTTGACTTTTCATCAAGTATGCTAATGCCTTAAGAAAAAAATGTGGTGAAAACCCTAAGGGCGATGGGGCACTAACACCAGGGGCATATGCTGAAGAAAAACCATCTAAATCAATCGTAAGGTACACTATATCATTTTGATTTATGAACGTATCTAACTCCGCTTTAATCAACTCAAAGTTTGACAGCTCACAGGCTTCGCTAAGGAGGTAATGAACCTTTTTCTCTTGTGCAATTTTAAAAAGTTCTTTTGTATTAGAAGCTTGCTGGATTCCAATAGCCAGATAGGATGTCGTCTCTCCATATTCTGTAAGAATTTGATTGAAAGGTGTTCCAGAATTCGGCTTACTGTCTACTGGCCGTAAATCAAAATGAGCATCAAAGTTTATAATCCCTATTTTATTACTTTTCTTAAAAACTAACGCCTTGTGAATTCCCACAAAATGACCATAAGCAACATCATGACCTCCTCCAAGGATTATGGGAAATCCGCCTAAACGGATTGTTTGAGCAACAAATTCAGAAAGTGCTTCTTGACAAGTGTTTAAATCTCCTGCAGTACAAGTCAAGTTACCATAATCAATAATCCGCTTTGAATGGTGATGATATGATAATGGTGCTAAATATGCTCGAATAGCATCAGGACCTTGGATTGCTCCAATTCTTCCCTTATTTCTTTTGACACCTTCTTCGCATGAATAACCTAAAAGCACGATATCATTTTTCTTATGATTCTTATTTTTAATATTTAAATCATAAAGTTCAACTTGCTGATACCAATATTGAACCCCTAGTTGTGATGGAGACTCCCTACCCGTCCACAAAGATTTTTTTGGTGCTGAATAAATATCTAGATGCGGACTGATGTTAATGGATTCCATTATATTTAGTTACTAATTGATTTTCCATTTAAAAATACCTGCTCAATAAAATTAGATCCAAATGCGTAAGGCAATTCAACATAGGAAGAAATAGGTTTAGTTAAAATAAGGTTTGCTTTTTTTCCTTTTGTTATTGAACCAACTTCATCTTGAATATCCATTGCATAAGCCCCGTTAATGGTTGCAGCATTAATTGCTTCTTCAGGGGTCATTTTCATTTTAATACATGCTGCAGATACAATGAAATTCATATTTCCTGAAGGAGCTGATCCTGGATTGTAATCGGATGCCAAAGCCAAAGGCAAACCAGCATTTATAATTTTTCGTGCTGGAGTAAATGGTATTCCTAAAAAATAAGAACACCCAGGCAAAGCCACAGGTATTGTTTTGCTGTTTTTAAGTGCCTCTATATCGTCTTCGGTTATATGTTCTAAATGATCAACAGAACGAGCGTTATATTTTACTGCAAGACTAACACCTCCAATTGCATTGAATTGATTTACATGGAGCTTTGGGATTAAGCCATAATCTTTTGCTTCTTTTAACACTTGTTTTGTATCGGCTATTGAAAAGTATCCTTTTTCACAAAACACATCAATTGCTGTTGCTAAATTCTCTTTTTTGATTACAGGCAAAACTTTAGTTAACATATCATTTAAAAAAGCGGTAGTATCCCCAGCAAAATTCTTTGGAAGTGCATGAGCGGCTAAAAACGTCGCCTTAATAGGTATAGGATATTCTTTTTTAAAACGTTTAATTACTCGTAACATTTTCAATTCAGACTCCGGAGAGAGACCATACCCTGATTTAATTTCAATTGCCCCTGTACCTAGGGCCATTACTTCTTCCAAGCGTACTTTACTTTGTTCATATAAATCATTTTCAGAAGTAGTCTGAAGCGTTTTAGCAGAATTTAAAATCCCTCCTCCATTAGCAGCGATTTCTTCATAACTAAGTCCATTGATTCTATCTTTAAATTCTTCTTCTCGACTCCCTGCATATACTATATGGGTGTGAGAGTCACACCAAGCAGGTAAAATCATTTTACCTTTTGCATCTATCACCTCAAGCATCGATTCCTTTGGACATTCATGCATCGGACCGAAAGCAAAAATCCTATCCGCATCAATTAATAAATACGCATTCTTTATCGTAGGCAATAATTTCATTGCCTTCCCAGCAACATAGGAAACAGAAGCTTCGCGAATTTGCACTAATTCTTTAATGTTTATAAAAAGTGTTTTCATCTAAAACAAATTTTTTAAAAGCGAATCATCTACTAGGTTAGGTAAAGTTACCTTTAAATTTGGCGTTCGATCCATTTCGCGCTTAATTGCAAACAGAGCTTCTTTATTTCGAGCCCAACTTCGACGTGCTACTCCATTATTTACATCGAAAAACAACATGCTTTTTAATTGCTCCTCTGCTACAGGACTTCCGTCCAAAAGCATTCCAAAACCTCCGTTTATAACTTCGCCCCAGCCTACTCCTCCTCCATTGTGAATAGAAACCCAGGTAGCTCCTCTAAAACTATCCCCGATAACATTATGGATCGACATATCGGCAGTGAATTTACTTCCATCATAAATATTTGAGGTTTCTCGATATGGAGAATCTGTTCCGCTTACATCATGGTGATCGCGCCCTAAAACAACAGCTCCTATTTCACTGTTAGCAATAGCTTTGTTAAAAGCTTGCGCAATTTTAATGCGCCCTTCAGCATCGGCATATAAAATTCTTGCTTGTGATCCCACAACCATTTTATTTTTGTTAGCTTCCTCAATCCACTTTATGTTGTCATTGAGTTGCAATTTGATTTCTGGAGGTGCAGATAGGCTAATTTCTTTTAATACGTTAAGGGCTATAGTATCTGTCTTCTCTAGATCTGATGGATTGCCTGATGTACAAACCCACCTGAACGGACCAAAACCAAGATCAAAACACATTGGACCCAATATGTCTTGAACATAGGAGGGGTATTTAAAATCAATCTTATTTTCTTTCATTACCGTCGCCCCTGCTCGAGAAGATTCCAATAAAAAAGCATTCCCATAATCAAAAAAATAAGTTCCTTTATCAGTATGTTTTTGAATGATTGCAACATGACGCCGCAACGATTCTTGAACCTTCACTTTAAAGGCTTCAGGCTCTTCTTTTAACAGAGTATTTGATTCTTCAAGGGTAAGACCAACAGGATAATATCCACCGGTCCATGGTATGTGTAAGGACGTTTGATCCGATCCGATATGAACGTAAATTCCTTCAGTATAAAATTGCTCCCAAACGTCAACCACATTACCTATGTATGCAATTGATAGGACTTCATGAGTTTCAATTGCTTTTTTAACTCGTTGTATCAGAAAATCCATATCCTGAGTCAATTCATCAACCCATCCTTGTCGATGCCTTTTTTTGGCTGCCTTTGAATTGACTTCTGCGCAAACGGTAATACACCCACAGATATTTCCAGCTTTTGGTTGAGCGCCACTCATTCCTCCCAAACCTGACGTCAAAAACACCTTTCCTTTAATTTGTTCTGTTTCGTTTAAAATTTTACGAAAAGCATTTAAAATAGTTATTGTCGTTCCATGTACAATTCCTTGTGGTCCTATGTACATAAACGATCCTGCCGTCATTTGCCCGTACTGCGTTACTCCAAGGGCATTAAACTTTTCCCAATGATCTGGCTTTGAGTAGTTGGGAATCATCATACCGTTGGTAGCCACCACGCGAGGAGCCTTTTGTGAAGATGGAAAAAGACCCATAGGATGACCTGAATAAAGGTGCAAGGTTTGTTCCTCTGTCATTTGCGCTAAGTAAGAAAGAGTAAGTAAGTATTGTGCCCAATTTTGAAATACCGCTCCGTTTCCTCCGTAGGTGATTAGTTCTTCCGGATGTTGAGCTATAGCAGGATCTAAATTGTTTTGGATCATAAGCATTATTGCTGCTGCTTGTTTTGATTTTGCTGGATACTCTGATAGCGGTCTAGCATAAAGATCATATTTAGGTTTGAAACGATACATATAGATCCTTCCATAATCTTGTAATTCTTTTGCAAATTCTATAGCCAATTCAGGATGCCATGCTTTTGGGAAATATCGTAGTGCGTTACGTACAGCTAATATTTTTTCTTCCTCAGACAAAATATCTTTTCGCTTTGGAGCACGATTAACTTCCTCATAAAATCCATGTTTCGGAGGCAATTTGTTTGGGATTCCCCGGAGGATTGCAGTTTGAAAAGCGGTAAGTGATTTTTCCATTAGCGAACAATAAAGGTTTGATTTTGAATCATCTTAATTAGAGTTTGAATGTCCTCTTTGAGCAGACGATCCTCTTCAAGTTTAAGTACCTGATTCCGGAGGAGTTGGTAGTTTTCTTGAATCAAAGCACTACACTTAATGCCACCCCGAAATTCTAGTGCTTGGGCAGCATACATCAATTCTATAGCGAGAATTTTTTCAAGATTCCCTAAAATTTGATTGAATTTACGTCCTGAAATACTTCCCATAGACACATGATCTTCTTGTCCTAACGAGGTTGGTATACTGTCAGCACTCGCAGGAAAACATAGGGATTTGTTTTCAGTCACTAAAGCTGCAGTGGTATATTGAGGAATCATAAAGCCAGAGTTTAATCCACCTTTTTCTGTCAATAAGCGAGGCAATCCGTATTTCCCCTCAAGCATTAAATAACATCGGCGATCAGAAANATTACCTAACTCTGAAGCGGCAATAGAACAATAATCAAGTGCCATTGCTAGGGGCTGACCATGAAAATTACCCCCAGAAATTATTTCTTCTTCATTCAGAAGAATAGGATTATCGGTAACTGCATTTAATTCAATTGTTGCAAGTTTTTTAAGGTGTTTGAATGCATTGCGTGAAGCGCCATGAACTTGGGGAATACACCGAATTGAATAGGGATCCTGAACCCGTGAACAATTTTTGTGTGCATCAAGATTATCTGAGCCTTCTAACAGTAAGCGCATACGTTTTGCAACTTTAAGTGAACCTTTAAAGGGTCTTATTTCATGTAGGGCTGATTTAAAAGGGGCTGCACTCCCCTGAAGTCCCTCCAGGCTCATGGCGCCAGCTACATCCGCAAGATCAGCCAGATAGTTTATTTTCTGTAAACCAAATAATGCATGGGCTAATATAAATTGAGTTCCGTTTATTAAGGCTAGCCCTTCTTTTGCTTCTAAAACAATGGGGGCTAAACCATAATTGTTTAAAACTTTTTTAGCGGAAACAATGTGTTTTCCTTCCCAAAACTCTCCTTCACCTATGAGTGGTAAAAATAAATGTGCCAAAGGTGCTAAATCACCTGAAGCTCCAACAGAACCTTGCTCAGGAACGACAGGAAGCAGGTCGTTTTCAATAAAAAAAAGGATGCGTTCAATTACAGTGAGTCGGATTCCAGAATACCCTTGACAAAGTGCATGTACTTTACATATCATCATTATTTTGGACAACAAGGGTAGAATAGGATCTCCTACCCCTACTGCGTGTGAGATTAATAAATTTCGCTGTAATTTTTTAGTTTCATTTTCAGAAATCAAAGTGTCACATAGAGGGCCAAACCCTGTATTGATTCCATATACAGTCCTTCCAAAATGAACTACTTTGTGAACAATAGCATTGCTTTTTTCTACTTTTGATTTGATTTCAGGAATCAATACTCCTTTGGTCTTTCCCTGTGCAAGCGCAAATGTTTTTTTTAAGGTGAGTTTTTCCTTGCCGTAATTAAAGGTCATATTAAAAAGATTGAGTTTTTTAAAAATACCACTATATTTAATACCCAATAAGACCAATATTTATAATAATCAATAGCTATGAGTTATCAATTGGAATACAGGCATCTTCGATATTTTTTAGCTGTAGCAGAAGATCTTCACTTTAGAAAAGCTTCGGAAAGACTTTTTATTTCCCAACCTGGGTTGAGTAAACAGATCAAAGAGTTGGAAGATCACCTAGGGGTTCAACTTTTAGAAAGACACAGCAGGAAAGTTTCATTAACTCCCTCGGGAAGCTACCTTAAGGAGGAGCTAAAACGTTCTTTCCAGAACCTGGATTACATACTAGAACACAGCAAACTATTGGATCGTGGCATGGTAGGGAATTTAAAATTAGGCTATGTAGGTTCTGCCATGCAGCATATTATACCAAATTTATTACTGAAATTTAAAAAGCAACATCCCAAAATCTTATTCAATTTAAAAGAAATGGACAACCAGGCACAGGTTGAAGGTTTGCTGTCAAATGAAATTGATCTTGCATTTGTACGGCTGGAAAATTTTCCTAGAGGACTAAAAGCAAATATTGTATTGCGGGAACCTTTCTGTTTAGTGTTGCCTGAAAACCATCCTATAGGCACTCATAATTTTAAAAGTTTAGCTCAGTTTAAAAACGAATCGTTCATATTATTTGATCAAAGATACAGCCCTTCCTATTTTTATAAAGTAATGCAACTATTTGATGATAGTGGGTTTCAGCCCAAAATATCACATAACACGATTCACTCCAACACCATTTATAAGTTAGTAGAAAATTACTTTGGAATTTCCATCATTCCCAATTCCTTAAAGACAGACATCAATCAAAAAGTGAAGTTTATTGACCTGGATTATCTTCCGCATCGAACCAAACTTTCAGTCGTTTGGAATCAAAACAATAGAAACCCTGCACTTCAAAATATACTGGAACTTATAACANCTTCAAGTGACATCAAAAACGTTTTATCTTAATCTAACATATTTTTATTAAGTTTATAGTACTATTTATTGAAACTGTGCAGACGTATCCTATCCAAAAGATAAAAGAAAACGCTCTTAAATTATTAAAAGGAGTCTCTCCTATTTATACCTACCACTCAATAGATCATACCCTTTATGTATTAGAAGTATCCCTCAAGATTGGAAAGTATTATAAGCTTTCCATACTGGAACTAGAATTGATACAGATTGCAGCGTTATTTCATGATATAGGATATTTAGATGGTCCACAAGATCATGAGCAGAAAAGCTGCAGTTATGTTGAGAAAGAAATGGAAAAGTATAAGATCAAAAAAGAACACCTTACACTCATCCAGCAAATGATCATGTCAACTAAAATCCCTCAGCAACCTAAATCCCTTCTTGATCGCATTATTGCNGATGCTGATTTAGAATATATTGGCACAAATAGTTTTTGGGAAACTGGCGAAAAGTTATTCCAAGAAATTAAGTTTTCAAATCCAACCTTTACAACCGAGGAATGGAATAGAATTCAGTTTAAGTTTTTAAGTGACCACATTTTTCATACCTCTTACTGTAAAAGGTATAAGCAGAAACGTAAGGAAAAGTACATCAACGAATTGAAAACGATGATTTTGTGAAGTAATTAAAAGTAAACCCTATTCTACCGGTTTTATCCTAACATTTTTTCGCGTAACTCTTTAATTTTTGGATCGGTCATATACTCATCAAATGTTGTGTGTCGGTCAATGATTCCATTGTGAGTCAATTCAACAATACGGGTGCCTAGAGTTTGAGCAAAGGCATGGTCGCTAGTACTACAAAGAAGGGTTCCTTTAAAATTATTTAGCGAATTATTAAAAGCCGTAATGGATTCCAAATCCAAATGATTGGTAGGCTCTTCTAGCAAGAGCACGTTTGCCCGCTCCATCATCATCTTGGAGAGCATACAACGTACTTTTTCACCTCCAGAAAGCACATTAGACATCTTTAANGCTTCTTCCCCACTAAAGAGCATTTTACCTAAAAAGCCACGGATAAAAACTTCTTCACGCTCTTCTTCTGTTTTTGCATATTGACGGAGCCAATCGACCAAACTCATTGGTTTTTCAAAAAAATGATCATGGTCTACGGGGAGGTATGCCTGTGAGGTCGTTATTCCCCAATCAAAGCTACCCGTGTCGGCTTTACGTTCTCCCATTAAGATTTCATATAAGGCAGAAAGTGCTCGAGTATCTTTTGCATAAACAACAACTTTGTCCCCTTTTGCAAGATTTAAATGAAGATTTTTAAAAAGGATCGTTCCATCTGTTGAAGAAGATAGGTTTTCAATATTTAATATTTGATCTCCAGCTTCTCGCTCTTGATCAAAAATAATCGCAGGATAACGTCGGCTAGAAGGCTTAATTTCTTCTATGTCTAATTTATCAATCATTTTTTTTCGTGAGGTTGCCTGTTTTGATTTGGCAACATTAGCAGAAAAACGAGCGATAAATTCTTGTAGTTCTTTTTTCTTTTCCTCAGACTTTTTATTCTGCTGCACTCGTTGGCGTGCTGCAAGCTGAGAAGACTCATACCAGAAGGTGTAATTTCCAGAAAAGTGATTTATTTTACCGTAGTCAATATCGGAAATATGAGTACATACTGCATCTAAAAAATGACGGTCGTGAGAGACGACTATAACTGTATTATCATAATTCGCTAAAAAATTCTCCAACCACATGATTGTGTCATAGTCCAAGTCATTTGTAGGCTCATCCATGATCAGTACATCAGGATTACCAAACAAGGCTTGTGCAAGTAAAACCCGAACTTTTTGCTTTCCATCCAAATCACTCATCAATGAATAATGTAAGTCCTCTGGAATTTCTAAATTAGAAAGTAAGGCGGCAGCTTCACTATCTGCATTCCAGCCGTTCATTTCTTCAAATTGTATTTGTAATTCTCCCACACGATCTCCATCTGCGTCAGAAAAGTCTTCTTTTGCATAAAGAGCATCCATTTCAGCTTTAACCTTAAAAAGAGATGTATTGCCTCGTAAAACAGTTTCTAAAACAGGACTTTCGTCGTAGGCGTTGTGATTTTGTTCCAACACAGAAAGACGTTTCCCCGTTTCTAGATGAACACTTCCTGAATTTGCATCTTGCTTTCCTGAAATAATTTTTAAAAAGGTAGACTTCCCCGCTCCATTGGCACCAATGATTCCATAGCAATTTCCAGAGGTAAAGCTTGTATTTACTTCATCAAATAAAATCCGTTTTCCAAATTGAACTGAAAGGTTTGAAACCGACAACATAGTGATTAATTTTTGAAATGCAAACTTACACAAATCCTTGGCAGGGTCATCAAATTTTTAACTTCAAGCTAAGATTTTTTAATCGTTTAAAATGTTATTTTTGATTTGTGATTCGAAAAATATTATTTAGTGTTCTTATTTTAGTTCTTTGTATTGCTTGCCATTCCAAACAATACGAACGAACGGGAATATTCTTTGGTGGACAGATCATCAATCCTTCGTCACGTTCAGTGGCCTTTTATCAAGGAAACAAAGTGGTAGATCTACTGGATCTTGATAAAAATTTGCGCTTTCAAAAAAAGTTTGATTCCATAGGAAGTGGAATCTATAAGTTAGAGCACCTCCCAGAGTATCAAACCGTATTACTTGAAGAGAAAGACAGCCTGTGGGTAAGAATAAACGCTGCTGCTTTTGATGAGTCGATTGTTTTTTCTGGGGTTGGTGCCTCCAAAAATAACTTTTTAATGGAGTTGATTTTAAAGCAAAAGTCGGAATCCGATTACCTCTCTACTAAATATGCTAATAGTAGTTTGACTTTTAACTCCATTTTGGACTCCTTACTTTTTGAAAAAAAAGAGTTGTGGATACAGATGGATTCGGTTAATACCCTCTCTCCTATTGCCCANAAAGTTACACAAGCCGCCTATGTCTATCATTATGCAAACATCCGAGAGCGTTATGCCTTGCTGCGTGGAGCTCAGCGGTCTGTTGAAGAAGATAGTCTCTTTTTTGGTTTCAGAAAGTTTTTGAATTATGGGGATAATGATTTAGCTTTTTTTGACCCCTACGTCAATTACATTTTAAATTTTATTAGTCAAAAAGCCATAGATCCTAGCAAGCCTTATTTTAAACAAAAACAAACCACAGAATTTAACATCCAAAGACTAAAGGTTTTAGATCAAGGGATTAAAGGAACACTGTTGCGGAATAATCTGGCACGTGCCATTGCTTTTGAGGAAATACTAACCTTTGAGAATCACGGACAACACGAACGTTTTCTACAGTATTATGCAACGATAAACAATTCACCCATTTACCTTGCCGAAATACTCGCCCTTCACAATAACATCAGCAGCATGGAACCAAACAATCCCTTGCCAAAGATCGCCCTTCAAAATGTATCTCGTAAAACCGTTAGTAGCGCAAGCATTTTGAATAATAAAACTACCGTACTCTATTTCTGGTCTCAAACTCAAATGAATCATTATAAAAATACTCTTGAACGATCCAAGCTCCTCCAAGAACGATACCCCAACATTCGTTTTGTTGGAATCTGTATACAACCCTTTAATAGCATGGTAGATCAAGTACAGAAAATGATGGAAATCAATCCTGAAGATCAGTTTTCTCTGGTTGATTTTGAAAAAGCAAGTGAGGCCTGGGTGCTAACCTTACTAAACAAAGCAATTATCTTAGATGCTAAAGGTAAAATCATTGAAGGTTTTGGGAATTTCTCTGATGCAACTTTTGAAAAATCCCTAGAAGACCTTTAGTCTTCAGTATTTACTTATTCCCTTTTTGATAATCCTCAAGGAACTTAGCCAATCCAATATCCGTCAACGGATGGNTTAAAAGNCCTTTGATTGATGATAGTGGTCCTGTCATTACATCAGCTCCAATTTTAGCACATTCAATCACGTGCATGGTATGGCGAACAGAAGCNGCAAGGATTTGAGTCTCAAAGCCATAATTATCATAAATCTCACGAATCTCTTGAATAAGATTTAGACCATCGGTAGAGATGTCATCCAAGCGACCAATAAACGGAGACATATAAGTAGCTCCGGCTTTAGCAGCCAATAATGCTTGACCGGCAGAAAAAATAAGAGTACAATTAGTCTTTATCCCTTCATCAGAAAAATACTTTAATGCCTTTACGCCATCTTCTATCATTGGAATTTTGACAACAATCTGTGGATGTAAAGCAGCAAGAGCTTTCCCTTCTCTTAGCATACCCTCAAAATCTACTGATATCACTTCTGCAGATACATCGCCATCCACTATATCACAAATATCTACATAATGTTGGATGATGTTTTTTTCGCCTGTAATACCCTCTTTAGCCATTAGGGAAGGATTTGTAGTTACACCATCTAAAACTCCAAGGGCTTGAGCTTCTCTGATTTGATCTAAATTGGCAGTGTCAATAAAAAATTTCATAAGGAGGGATTAAAGTTTATAATGATTCATGATTAGTTTTTCAAATATACGACTGGGAAGTATGTTTTTTAAGGTTTTGGATAATTTTTGCATAAACGGTCCAACCTGATAATGTACTTTCGAGTTTCCTTTTTCAATAATATCTGCAATGGCGACCGCAATTTCTT
>JGI26079J46598_1001028_pt1 | contig 11395 bp, 9 predicted proteins | sample SaaInl59LU_5_DNA_FD_46598 | JGI IMG/M metagenome (IMG submission 46598) | reverse complement strand
TGCTCAAGAGTTCTTGACTTTGAGTCGATGAGATCACACCTGCATTCAAAAAATCATTCAACGTGTTTTCAATATCTGCCTCAGAGTAAACTTTTGACATTATTAAATGAATCAAATTCCCTTTCTCAATAGCCTCTTTTTGTGTCGTATCCCATAAGTAACCCGCATTTGTGGCCATCGTTACATTTAGATGTTCTTTTGGCGTAGAAATAAAGTCTCGTTGAAAAACTGTTGGATATTTTGTTGTTTTGGAAGGAGCTGTTTTTTCTAAAGCTCCAAATTCGTACTCCAATTTGGTGTCCTCCCACATCCCAGAAGACTTCAAGTAATTTATCAAAAGTCCTGAATATGTTTTAAGGTTTTCTTCCCCTTTACTAGAAACGGATGCATTTCCTACAATATATAACTGTTCAACCGCCCTAGTCAATGCAACATACAGCAAATTAATATTGTCTAACTCTAATTTGGATTGGTGATCTTTAAAAACAGAAGCCCCTTCCGTTCCAAAAGCTTCAAAGTCTTTGTTATAATTTAATAGAAAATGTGAAAAAGGGGCAAAGGAGTCCTCAATTGGCAGCCATTCTTTCGGCTCCAATTCTTTATAGATGTCCAACTCTGCATAAGGGAAAATAACGACTGGAAACTCTAGACCTTTAGATTTATGAACCGTCATAATTTGAACCGCATTAATTCCTTTTGGAGTCACCACACTCAAACTGTCTTTTTTTAGATTAAAATAGTCTATAAATTGACGAATACTCGCCATAGACTTTTGGGTGAATTCTAATACAAAATCTAAGAAAAACTGAATGTAAGCATCTGATGTTTTTGCCAATTGAAAACTACTAATTATATACTCCACTGATTCATAAATAGAGAGCTGTAATGCTGTTGTGGGAGAAAAATTAATCCCTAAAGAGTATAGTATTTCAAAAAAATCAGAACGTTCTAGTTCAATACATTTAAGACGAAACAAATGTGGGTCTTCTACAGCGTTGTGTGCTGCAATATAATTGATAACCTCAAGTTTAGCTCCTATATTCGAAGGTTCATGGGTGTACTCTAGAAGACTAATGATAAATTTAACTTCAGCAGACTGCGCCACTAAAAGTGTCTCGCTTGATACGATATCAATTTTATGCTGACTTAATAGATTTGCTACAGCGACACCTTCTTTTCGTTTTCGTACAAGAACACAAATATCTTTCCATGCGGCTTCCTTGTCTGAAGCTAAATAAGTGGTAATAATATTTAGAACTTTTTCTGCATATAAAAGTGACTTATCGGCGCCCTTTTCAAATTCTAAAAAAGAAATATTTACATATCCCGTTTTGGTATTAAACTCTAACTGGGGAGTGGATTGGTACAGAGATTTATAGGTGTCATTCGAAAAAACAACTGTTGATAGATGCTTAAAAAAACTATTGTTAAACGCCACTACTTGTCTACAGCTTCTGTAATTAGTTGGAAGATTTAAAGGCATCGCCTCAAAAGGAAAATCAGTTGCATTGGTGTGCAGGTTTATAAACTGCTCAGCCTTTCCGCCTCTCCAGCGATAAATTGCTTGCTTAGCATCCCCAACCAACATCACACTTCCGTTTGACTCCGCTAAGGTGTTGGTTAATAATGGCACCAAATTCTCCCACTGCAACTCTGAAGTGTCTTGAAATTCGTCAATAAAAAAGTGATTAAATTTTTCGCCAATTCGTTCGTATATAAAAGGCGCAGGCTGATCTTTGATTTGCTGGCTTATGATTGTGTTAAACTCAGAAATCATCAACAGATTTTCCTCGTCTTTAATTGTTTTTAATTCTTGGTTTATTAAATTTAGAACCGAAAGCGGCGTGGTGTTTTTTCTAATATTTTTTAAATATCGCAAACGATATACTCCATTTTTAGTTTTATAGAATGCGTCTACAAGTTGCGGCCGAAGCGCGTCAATAGTCTCAGCAATATGTGGCGAGGCTTTTTTTGTGTACAAAGAAGTCGTTTCAATGGAGAGTTGCCATTGAGATGTATACTTGGCTTCAAAATTTTTATGGGCTAGTCCTTTAAAATACTTTGGCAAAGAGCCGCGGGTAAAATCTGAAAATTCGATACCGTTTGCTGTAATCAACTCTAAGACCTGGAAAGATAGGGCTATAATTTGCTCTTCTGTTTCTTTAATCTCTTTGGTTAGAGATGTTTTCAGAGCTCCAAAATCTTTCAAAGAACGTTGCGATAATTCTTGTAAAAAAGGAGTATCCGTTTCTTTTGTTAACAGCTTGGCGGTTTTGACTAAATCTAACGCAATGTTCCAGCTCTTGTCATCATCTGCTTTTTCAATTGCAAACTCAACCAACACTTTTGTGAGTGCTGTGTTTTTCCCTGCTTTAGACAATAATCGGTTGACAGCTTTTTGAAGTAAAAGATCGGTATCCAATTCGACCTCAAAATTCATCGGAAGTTTAAGGTCAAAGGCAAAAGTGCGAATTAGTTTTTGGGTAAACTTATCTATGGTGGAAATATCAAAGGCTGCATAATTATGCAAGATTTTGCTTAATAGTTTTCTAGATTTAATGTGAATGTCTTTAGGTGAGCTTGCCAATTCACTTACAACCTGTTCAAATAAAGGGTTTGTGGCACTTAAAATAGACGGCGATGCAAATGCCATAAGCGCCTCTACAATACGCGTTTTCATTTCATCAACAGCCTTGTTGGTGAAGGTAATCGCTAAAACATGTCGGTGCGGTAAGAATTCCTTAGAAGTCAACACTATTTTTAAATAGTCTTTAACCAAAGTAAATGTTTTACCACTACCTGCCGAAGCATTATAGATGTTGAATGTCGAAGCGTTCACTAAATAAAATTTATACTAAAATAAACAATCTTAATTATATATCCTCGTAAATTTTATTTGATTATCGTAAATTTGAGCGAAATAAATAAACACTTAAAACAAATTCTTATGGCTTTTGAATTACCAAAATTAAATTATGCTTATGATGCACTCGAGCCTCATATTGATGCAAGAACAATGGAAATACACCATTCTAAACACCATAATGGGTATACCAACAATCTAAATGCAGCTATTGCTGGAACCGATTTAGAAAACAGCGGTATTGAAACTATTCTTGGAAACTTGGATATGTCTAATAAGGCAGTACGAAATAATGGTGGTGGTTTTTATAACCACTCTCTGTTTTGGAACATTATGAACCCTGAAGGAAAAGAAGCCCTTTCTGGCGAACTTAAAGACGCTATTCTTGCTGCTTATGGCACTTTTGAAGATTTTAAAACTGCTTTTAGTAAGGCGGCGGCTACACAATTTGGATCAGGATGGGCTTGGCTATGCGTTCATAAAGGTGGAAAAGTAGAAGTCTGTGCAACACCAAATCAAGACAATCCGTTAATGCCTGGCGTATCCTGTGGTGGAACTCCAATTTTAGGATTAGATGTTTGGGAGCATGCGTATTACTTAAACTACCAAAACCGTCGTCCAGATTATATTGAAGCGTTCTTTAATGTAATTAATTGGAAGGAAGTTGAAAACCGTTTTATAGCTTCTAAATAAGCTTTAAAAACAATGGAAAATAAAAAAGGTGAACTTACGTTCACCTTTTTTGCCCCAAATCTACCATGAACTTAACCTACTTATGTTATGGTGACTCAAATATATATGTTTAATACATAGTAGAACTTTATTTTAGACGAACTGCGTTTTTTTTAGATAAAGTGCATTTGTTATCAATACGCTCTTTCATTATTTTCTTCATAAAAGTTTATAAACGCCCGATTCACCACACGATTACCTCCCGGAGTCGGATAATTTCCAGTGAAATACCAGTCTCCTAAGTTTTTTGGACATGCTAAATGTAAGTTTTCTATGGACTGAAATATGATTTTGACCTCAGCACTAATCCCGTCCTCACTTAAAAGTTCTGCTATTTTATCTGACACTTGTTCTGGTGTAAAAGGGGCGTAAATTTCTTTAACAAAATTCTGAACTTCACTATCTTCTAAGTGCTCTTGAGCTTTACATCGGGTATAAATATCTTCAATAATTCCGTACTTGTTAGTGTCTTCTAACAGCGACAGTGCCGCTCTGAAGGCAATTAGCCCTTCAAGGTTTGCCATGTCAATCCCATAACAATCCGGATAACGAATTTGTGGCGCTGAGGACACCACAACAATACGCTTAGGCGCTAATCGGTCCATCATTTTCAAAATACTTTTCTTGAGTGTCGTTCCTCGAACAATACTATCATCGATAATTACAAGGTTGTCCTCTGGTTTAATAACACCATAAGTAACATCATATACGTGCGCCACCAAATCATCACGACTGCTATCTTCTGTTATAAACGTTCGAAGTTTGACATCTTTAATCGCAATCTTTTCGATTCGTGTGTGTTCCGAAAGAATCTGGGTGACTTTTTCAGCAGAAAGCGATCGTGTACCTTTTAGTATTTGTTCTGTTTTCTTTTTATTTAAATACTCTTCAACAGTTTCAATCATTCCAAAAAATGAAGTTTCAGCTGTATTGGGTATATATGAAAACACCGTATTTTTAATATCATAATCGACCTGTTTCAGGACTTCAGGAACAATTAGTTTACCTAGTAATTTACGTTCTTGATAAATTTCAGCATCACTTCCTCTAGAAAAATAAATACGTTCAAATGAACACGCCAAACGCTCCAGAGGCTCTAAAATTTGATCAATAGAGGTTTCTCCCGATTTCTTAGTAATGATAGCGCTTCCTGGAGGTAGTTCATGGACGTCGTCGTAATTGACATTAAAAACCGTTTGAATCACAGGACGTTCTGACGCTACAACTACAACTTCATCATCCTTATAATAGTAGGCAGGTCGAATCCCCGAAGGATCTCTCAACACAAAAGAATCGCCATGCCCTAAAAGTCCAGCCATCGCATATCCGCCATCCCAGTTCTTGGCAGCTTTGGTTAATATTTTTTTAAGCTTCAAGCGCTCTGCAATCAAAGGGGAACACTCCATTTTATTATAGCCTTCTTTTTTGAGCTTTTTATAAAGCTTTGAAACCGCATCATCCAAAAAATGACCTATTTTCTCCATAATGGTAATAGTGTCTGTATACTCTTTAGGGTGTTGTCCAATCTCAACAAGATTTTTAAATAAACTTTTAACATTAGTCATATTAAAGTTTCCTGCTAAAATCACATTCCGATGCATCCAGTTATTTTGCCTTAGAAACGGATGGACGCTTTCAACGCTGTTTTCTCCAAAAGTCCCATAACGAACATGTCCCAACATCACTTCACCTAGATAAGGAGCTAATTTTTTCTGAGCTTCTACGTCATCTGCTATTTCTGGGTGCTCAGCCAATACATTGTTGATTCTATTATTAATCTGTGCAAAAATATCTTGAATGGGTTGTTGAGCTACTGACCGCACACGACTGATGTAGCGTTCACCGGGCTGCATATCTAACTTTATACTTGCAAACCCTGCTCCATCTTGTCCACGATTATGCTGCTTTTCCATAATGAGATACATCTTATTAATGCCATAAAAAGCAGTCCCATACTTCTTTTTATAAAACTCTAATGGTTTCAAAAGTCTAATGTGTGCAATTCCACATTCGTGTTTTATAGCATCGCTCATTTTAGTGTGTTGTTTATATCATTATTTAAAAAAAGAAACGCGCCAAATAGGGCGCGTTAAGTTATTGTTGTTAATTCTATTTCAAATTGCGTTAACGCTTTGAAAGCCTTGAGACGCGATCGCACCTCTTCGGGCTGTAAGCTTTCTAAGCGTTCGGTTCCAAATTTTTCTACACAAAACGATGCTAATGTTGATCCATATACAACCGCTTTTTTCATGTTCTCAAACGTAATGTTTTCTGTTTGTGCTAAAAATCCAGCAAAACCTCCAGCAAAAGTATCACCTGCTCCTGTAGGATCAAAAACAGATTCTAATGGTAGGGCTGGCGCCGAAAACACATTAGAATGATTGAATAGTAGGGCGCCATGTTCTCCTTTCTTTATAACTACATACTCGGGCCCCATTGTGTGGATTTTTTTGGCTGCAGCTACTAAAGAGTGCTCTCCCGTAAGTTGACGGGCTTCTTCGTCATTAATCGTAATGACATCTACACGCTTTATAACCGCCAATAAATCGTTAAGAGTGTTGTTCATCCAAAAATTCATCGTATCCAATATGACTAAAGTGGAAGCGTCTTTCATTTGGTCTAAAACACTTGACTGAACGATTGGGTGCAAATTTCCTAAAACTAATACCTTAGCATCTTTATATGTTTCAGGAACGATAGGTTGAAAATTTTCTAACACATTAAGCTCTGTAGCCAAGGTGTCACGCGTATTCATATCGTTATGATAGCGTCCACTCCAAAAAAATGTTTTTCCTTCCTTAATCACTTCAATGCTTGAAATATCAATAGATCGTTCTGAAAAAAGATTTAAATACTCTTGAGGAAAATCGCCGCCAACAACAGAAACAATAGCGCTATCAACTTCAAATTGTGAAGCAGAAAGGCCTATATATGAAGCCGATCCACCAAGTATTTTATCGGTTTTTCCAAAAGGGGTTTCTACGGCATCAAATGCGACTGTACCAACAATTACCAATTTACTCATAGGATATTTTAAAATTAAAGAGCAAAGTTACGTATTTTTTAGTCTTTATAAAACAATAAACCTTACTGTAATAACTTAATTTATTTACGTCCAAAATCGGCGGGAATTTCACCCCAAGCCTTGGTTTCCCATTTGACGATAACAGTTGTATAAGAGTTGTTTTTTAGCCATAATACAGCACGGTCTACAAGTATAAACAAAGGTGCATTTGCTGCGCTACGCCCTAACTTGGTGTTACATTGTCGTTTTTTGACCCAACTCATCGCTGTTCTAGAGTCTGTATATAGAATTCGATTGCTATTATTTTGTTTTAAAAATGCTAACCCATGCACGAGCGCTAAAAATTCTCCAACATTATTAGTGCCTTGTTCATAAGGCCCTTTATGGAATAGTTGTTTTTTGGACTTTGTGTCTACGCCTCTGTACTCCATGATCCCTGGGTTCCCACTTGAGGCTGCATCGACCGCAATTGAATCATAATTTGGCTGACCAATACGTTTTAATTGCGTCTCAGACAAACCCGCTGTAAACTTTTTAGTTTTTCCGATATAGTCCTTATAATTACCGTTCAGAGCTGTTTTAGCAGATTCAAACGTTGGAAACGACTTATATTGCGCCCCTTCAAAATTGGAGATTTGAGCTTTACAATCGTTCCAAGTATCAAAAACCCCTGTATGATGTCCTTTCCAAACTGTGTAATATTTTTTTTTAGCTTTAGCCACGCTCTAAAAGTATCTGTTGTATAATTTCTGGGAAATGCTTCATCTCTAGGTGATGAATTTTAGTAGCAACATCACTTGGATTGTCCGAGCTGTTAATTGTACATTTTGATTGAAAAATAACAGCACCTTCATCATAGTGTTCATTTACATAATGAATCGTAATGCCCGATTCTAGTTCATTGTTTTCAACCACAGCTGTATGTACATGCATACCATACATGCCTTTTCCGCCATATTTTGGCAATAACGCCGGATGTACGTTTATGACTTTGTTTGGAAAGGCTTTTAGTAAGTGGTCCGGAAATTTCCATAAAAACCCTGCTAACACAATTAAATCAAAGTTTCTTAAATTTTCAATAGCCCATTTAGAATCATTCAATTGTTCTTTGTTAAACACCACGTTTTGAACACCCAACTTCGTGGCGCGCTCTAAAACTAGGGCATTTGGACTATTTGAAAGCACCAAATCCACTACCGCTTTTTTGTTTTTTTGAAAATATGTAATTATGTTTTCTGCATTTGTTCCGGATCCAGACGCAAAAATTGCAATTCGTTTCATTAAAAGTTTTTAGAGTTGAATTTCGCTAACAAAAAAAAGAAAAAGAATTCACATTGAGAAGTAAAAACCCAATACATCGTCGATTTCCACACAAATAAGTACACATTTTTAAAGTAATTAGGCTTTTTAATATAAAGTTTTTTATTTTTGCATCCTAATTAAAACTTAAAATTAAAGATTATGTCAGACATTGCATCAAGAGTAAAAGCGATTATNGTAGACAAATTGGGCGTTGATGAAAACGAAGTGGTAACAGAAGCAAGCTTCACAAACGACCTAGGCGCAGATTCGTTAGATACTGTAGAGCTTATAATGGAATTTGAAAAAGAATTTGACATTCAAATCCCAGATGACCAAGCAGAAAACATNGCNACTGTAGGTCAAGCTGTTTCATATATTGAAGCTGCAAAATAANACCTTTTAATTTTTTATGGAACTAAAGCGCGTTGTAGTAACCGGTTTGGGNGCATTGACTCCCATAGGCAATAACAAAGACGCTTATTGGGAAGCCCTAATAAGTGGTAANAGTGGTTGTGCGCCTGTGACTTATTTTGATACTGAACATTTCAAAACNAAGTTTGCTTGTGAATTAAAAAATTTCGAAGTAACGGACTTCTTAAATCGTAAAGAAGCTCGTAAAATGGATCGGTTTGCGCAATATGCTATGGTAGCTTCTGACGAAGCTATCATAGATGCCAAACTAGATTTGGACGCCATTAACAAATTTAGAGTAGGCGTTATTTGGGGGGCTGGAATTGGTGGAATTGAAACCTTCCAAAACGAAGTAATGAATTTTGCCAACGGCAATGGAACCCCACGATTTAACCCGTTTTTCATTCCTAAAATGATTGCAGATATTGCTCCTGGTAATATTTCTATCAAACATGGGTTTATGGGGCCAAATTACACAACTGTTTCTGCATGTGCTTCCTCAGCCAATGCTATTTTTGACGCTTTAAATTTGATTCGTCTTGGACATTGTGATGTAATAGTTACTGGAGGAAGTGAGGCTACTGTAAATGAATCAGGAATGGGTGGATTTAATGCAATGCATGCTTTATCCACAAGAAATGAAAGCCCTGAAACGGCCTCGAGACCTTTTGATGGAACTAGAGATGGTTTTGTGCTAGGAGAAGGTGCCGGAGCTCTTGTTTTAGAGGATTATGACCACGCCAAAGCAAGAGGCGCTAAAATCTATGCAGAACTTATTGGTGGTGGACTCTCATCCGATGCCTACCACATGACCGCACCACATCCTGAAGGAATTGGTGTTATTGCAGTTATGAAAAACTGTTTGAAAAATGCTGGAATTAAACCAGAAGACGTCGATGCTATCAATACGCATGGAACGTCTACACCACTTGGAGATGTCGCAGAACTGAAAGCAATATCAGAAGTTTTTGGAGCACATGCCAAAAACATAAATATAAATTCTACGAAATCCATGACTGGACACTTACTAGGTGCCGCTGGAGCCATTGAAGCTATTGCCGCTATTTTATCTATAGAGCATGGTATTGTCCCTCCAACAATCAATCATGTAACTCCAGATGAAAACATTGACCCAGAATTAAATCTTACCTTAAACAAGGCTCAAAAGCGAGATGTTAAAATCGCGATGAGTAATACATTTGGTTTTGGCGGTCATAATGCCTGTGTTGTTTTTAAGAAATTAGATTAATTTCTTTTGATTTCTTTTCGAAACATACTCAAGCCAAACACTCCAAAAAACACTGCATTAAAGGCTTCAATAAGTAACGTTGTTGGGTACACTCCCAAAAATTTAAATTACTACTCAAAAGCATTTACCCATGGCTCTATAAATCAAAAAGACTCTTTTGGGAACCCGATAAGCTATGAACGTTTAGAATATGTAGGGGATGCGATACTTAGTGCCGTTATTGCTCATTATTTATTTGAAAAAGTTCTTGAAGCCGACGAAGGGTATCTGACAAAAATGCGTTCAAAAATAGTCAGTAGAGAGCATCTCAATGAAATAGGAAAAGAACTCGAACTTTCATCTTTTTTGCATACAAAAATTCCAATCAGTCAATTTGGGGATAACATTCATGGTAATTTATTAGAAGCCTTAATTGGGGCCGTTTTTTTAGACAAAGGATATGCCGCTTGTGAAAAATTTATTTACAAAAGGGTCATTACTCCACATGTAGATATCGATCATTTGGAAGGGAAAGTGATCAGTTATAAAAGTCTTATTATTGAATGGTGTCAAAAAGAAAAAAAATATTTTAATTTTGAAAGCCTAAAAGATGTAGGGCAAGATGTTGTCAAACATTTTTCTGTAAAACTTATCATTGATGGAAAAACCATCGCCAAAGCACGTGCGACTTCTAAAAAAAAGGCTGAAGAAAAAGTTTCGAAGCGCGCTTACTTTGCATTACAAGGAAAGATTGATAAAACCTCTTAATCAAAATATCTTCCTGCCGACTATAACGTTTTCGCAATATTTTAGCCCTAAGAAGCACCAATACGAAGTCAACTATTGTGTGAATATCTTATATTTACAAAATGTTTAATAAAACTCATGGCAGTACACAAACTTCTTGTTGATGATTTTGAAGATGCAAATTACTCGCTATTAGCGATACATTGTGATATTGAAGATTATCGATTGGCATACTTTTTAAACCAAAGTTTAGCAACACGTTTGGCACGTACAAAGGAAGATTTAGACTTTACAAATTCTACCGCTTCGTTTTCTGTTTTTGAATGGGATGATAAGCCTTTACAAACCGCTTGGCATCTGATTAAAAATAATTGCCTTGTACAAAATGATGCGCCAATTTTGACGGGTTTATTTGCAGAAAGTAAAGAAGACCATGGATGGACCGTGCATTCCTTGCTATCAGACCACGCTTCTGTTGATTATTTTTTAAAAATAAACAATGGAGGGAGGGTCATAAATGAAAAAGAAATTTTGAACACCATTCAAAATATATCCAAAATATCCACGGCTTATAGTGTGGATGTTTTACAACTAAAATCAAAAGACCATTTAATATTTAATTGATGTCACACAAAAGAAAAAAAACAAAAATAGTTGCCACTTTAGGCCCCGCAATTAGTTCAAAAGAGATGCTCCTAAAAATGGTTGCCGCCGGAGTCAATGTGTTTAGAATTAATTTTTCTCATGCAGACTATGAAGATGTAAAAACTCGCATCAAAAACATTAGAGAAATTAATGAAGAGCATGGGTATAATGCTTCTATTTTAGCGGATTTACAGGGTCCGAAACTGCGTGTTGGCGTCATGAAAGATGATGTGGTTGTTAGCCCTGGAGACGAAATCATATTTGCTACAGGAGAACGTTTTGAAGGGACAAAAGAACGTGTTTATATGACTTATAAACGGTTTCCCTTAGACACCAACCCTGGAGAGCGAATTTTATTGGACGATGGTAAACTTCTATTTGAAGTAGTCTCTACCAATCAAAAAGATGAAGTCAAAGCCAAAGTCATCCAAGGAGGCCCTTT
>JGI26079J46598_1001025_pt1 | contig 11408 bp, 12 predicted proteins | sample SaaInl59LU_5_DNA_FD_46598 | JGI IMG/M metagenome (IMG submission 46598) | reverse complement strand
TTTGCGGATTCCACGCGCTTTAACCAAGACCTTCGAGAATGGCCGGTCAAGTGGAATGCATTTCTGACGGCCATGTTTATCAGGGCAACTGCGTTTCATGCTACATTTGCTGGCACCACCTATTTCGCAGATACACCGCGCGAGTCTTTCTTCTATGCGTTTGATACTGACACATTAGAAAATGTGTCGTTTCCCAATGATCCGAGTATTGTCATATCGTTTAATCGAAGAACAAGATCGTACAATCTTACGGTTCCAGACAAAAACAGCATAGATATTTCCCTTGGTGTGTCGGATTTTTCGAATGTGAATGGCCAAACGGCTACGGTTACGGTGGACACAAATCCGGTTGCGCTCGATTCTCAGGGGAAGGGGCTGTACACGCTTCCGATCACCGCTACTTTCGGGACAACCCAAGTGGTCACCATTGATGTGACCGCCTCTGACGGTGTGACCGTTGGCACCTACACGTTTAATTTGACGGTCGATTTCCTCACAAACGCCAATATTGCCGCTGCGGTCAACGCATGTCTCGCCGAAGCACCCGCAACGGGGAATTGTCCTGTCTATGCGGCCACATCTGGCCGCCCCGTTATGTCCAATTGGAATGTGTCCAATGTGACGGACATGAGCCAGATGTTTGCCGGTACAAGACTATTCAATCAGGATATTGGTGGTTGGACGGTGACCATTGTCTCAGACATGAGCGGCATGTTTAATGACGCAAGGGCGTTCAATCAGAATATTGGTCCTTGGCGCCCCCAGAATTTGACTATAATGGGCTCAATGTTCGAATCTGCGCACAGTTTCAATCAAGACATCAGTCAATGGGATGTATCAACGGTCCAATTCATGAACGGACTCTTTTATGACGCTCGGGTATTCAACCAAGATGTTTCTCCTTGGGATGTGTCCAATGTTAGGAACATGGGCGGTATGTTTGCCTATTCGCCATTTAACCACAATATCGGTGGTTGGGACGTAGGGAACGTCACAAGCATAGGTGGTATGTTCCAGTCGAACGGAGTTTTTAATCAGGATATTAGTCGTTGGAACACGTCGAACATGATCTCAATGGGCAGTGCTTTCGAAGGGGCAAGATTTTTTAGCCAGGATATCAACACTTGGGACACGAGTAAGGTTACCTCCTTTGATTATATGTTTAAAGACGTACAGTTTATGAATGCTGATCTGCGCCGTTGGGAAGTCGGACCGACGGCTGACAACACTGACGCTGACACCGACGGTGAATGATCCCAATGCCACTGTGGTGGTGAACAATGGCAATCCGATTGCGCTTGCGGTGGGGGCCAACCCGATCCTGGTTGAGGTGACGGCGCAAGATGGCACAACGAAGATCACCTATACGGTCACCGTGACCCGCGCGGCTGCCTTGCAAGCTGTGATTGCGGGGCCGATAACGCCGGTTTCTGGCCCATTTTCGGTTGTGATTACGTTCTCCCAACCGGTCACACAATTTACCATGGCCGATGTTACGGTGGTAAATGGAACCGCGACGACGATGACTGGTAGCGGAACAACGTATACGCTGACGGTGTCGCCCACCTCGGCATCAAATGTCTCGATTTCCCTACCGGCGGGGGCGGTGTCCAGCGCAGGCGGCACGCTGAACACAGCTTCTAACGTGCTAAGTTTACAGGCGGGGACACCGGCGACTGCATTGGCGGCGGCACAACCGAATCTTGAAAAGATCGTTTTGCAACAGGCGCAGAAGACGCTCTCCTCGCAAGCTTCGATTGATCAACGCACGCTCAGATCTGGCATGCAGCGCTTGGTCCAGCGTCAAAGGTTGAATGGCCAGCAGAGCAATCGGTTCCTTCCGCTTGATGTGGATGGCACTGCACGCTTCGATAATGGAGAGTTCCGATTGAACGGTGACTTCTTCGCTCTGTCCAGTGTTAGGGAGCAATCTGCTGAAGTGGTGACCACCGGCGCCTTCAATTTTACAAGTGACCGAGACGGCAATTTTAGCGGGTATTTCAACGGGCGTAGCGCGTTGGAAGTGCAGCTGGCGCACGATATGGTGCTTGGATATTTCCTTGGGGTTGAAGTTGGCCGTGCAAAATTGTCTGGAACATTTGCCGGGCGGCAGGATAGTTACGGGTTGAACGTTGGTGGCTATGTGCTGCGCTCTTTCAATGACGTGTCCTACATCGCGGGTTTTGCTGCACTTGGACGCAACAAAAACCAACTGGTCGTGAGCAATGGCACTCTACAGGTGGACAGCGATTTTGACAGCACGACGCTCCGGCTCGGCGCGAGTGCCACGGGCGTGTTCAGGATGCCGCGTATTGAGATCTGGCCAGAACTGTCCTTTAGCTATGCAAAATCGCGGGTTGGCTCACAGGCTGTGGCGGCGCAAGCCTATGGGTTGACCGCCAATAACCTAAGTCTTGCCGGCGGCGATGTGGAGATGGGGCAGCTGATGTTCATGCCGCAAATTAAATGGCCGCTGGGCGATGGCCGCGATAGCGCCGCAGTCGCAAATTTCTCTCTCTCGCCACGATTGACCTGTCGCGTAACCCGAGGGTGTGGGGGGAGGCCGCGCTTGCGGAACCGGCGCGGCACTTGGATATTCGGCGGCCTCTGGGGATGGCTTGACCCTTTTCAATGCCACCGTGGAGTTTGACAATGTCGCAGACACGAAAAATGGATCACTGACTTTCAATGTCGAGCATAATTTCTGATTTGGCAGAGCCGCTTTGGCAGGGCAGCGCGATGCGCGGGGATAATTCTTTTGATTACCCCCGCGTAATCTCTTAAGTCAGAGGGTATGACAGATAAAACCGTGATCATTATCCCCGCGCGTTATGCGTCAACGCGATTTGAAGGCAAGCCTTTGGCAATGTTGACCGGCTCTACTGGCGCGCGCAAGTCACTTATTCAACGCAGTTGGGAGACAGCCTGCGATGTGCCCAGCGTTGATGGGATATTTGTGGCCACGGATGATCAGCGCATCGCTGATGCGGTTCATAACTTTGGCGGCCAAGTGATTATGACCTCGCAGAACTGTCGCAACGGGACAGAGAGGGTTGCGGAAGCCGTTCAGAAATTGCCAGAGCCTGCGGATATTGTGGTTAACTTGCAAGGGGATGCGCCGCTGACCCCGCCGTGGTTTATCACAGCTTTGATAGACGAGATGAAAGGCGATTCGACTGTTGAGATGGCGACGCCGGTGCTGCGATGCGATGGGCTGACATTGAATATGTTTCGTGAAGATCGCCGCAATGGACGGGTTGGTGGCACAACCGCAGTCTTCGATCAAAATTGGGATGCGCTATACTTTTCGAAAGAGGTATTGCCCTTCACCGACAAAACCTATGCTGACGATGAGCAAACCCCCGTCTATCACCATGTTGGGGCCTATGCGTATCGCCCGACCAGTTTGGCGCGATATATCCGCTGGCCGGAACGAAGTTTGGAGCGTCTGGAGGGGCTCGAGCAGTTGCGTTTACTCGAACATGGCGTAAAAATTAGATGTGTTTTGGTGGATGCTCAGGGCCGCGTTTTTTGGGAGCTGAACAATCCTGTGGATGTGGCCCGGATCGAGAAGGTGCTTCAGACCAAAGGCTGGCCCTAGCGCCCCGTCTTAGGCAACACCGCGCTGCAACAGCTGTAACACTGTGACCAATCCAATCGGGCAGCCGTCGTCCAAGACAAAGGCGGCAGAGATTTTCCTTGTTTGCAGCGTATGCAAAGATCGTGCCCCTAGATTTTCCGGCCGCAGGGTGACAGGNGCGGGGCTCATGATGTCTTGGGCCTGGTTGGACCACATCACATCCTGCATCATGCCATTGGCGTTTTTTTCTAAATATCTGCGAATGTCACCGTCCGTTATCACGCCGCTCAGATGGCCGGCCGCATCAAGCAAGCCGACAATGCCAAATCCTTTATTCGAGATTTCGGCCACCACATCAAAGACAGGGGCAGATTGATCCAGAAGTGGCAGCTCATCGCCCTGGTGCATGAATTCACGAACTGGCTGCAGGACAGCGCCAAGCTTCCCACCGGGATGGAAGTTGCGAAAACTTTCCTCAGTGAAACCGCGCATTTTCAGCAAGGTAATGGCCAGCGCATCCCCCATTGCCATTTGCAACAGGGTCGAGGTGGTGGGCGCCAGATTATGCGGGCAGGCCTCTTGGGCCGCAGGCAGAACGATGGGATATTGCGCGCGGCGGGCCAATGTGCCCTCGGCTTTGCCGGTTATCGCAACAATGGGTACGTCAAAGCGCGCGGCATAGGCGATAATATCGGCCAATTCACCCGTTTCACCCGACCAAGAGAGAAGCATCACTACATCGTCATTTTGGATCATACCCAGATCGCCATGGCTGGCCTCGGCCGCATGGACAAAATAGGCCGGCGTGCCGGTGGAGGCGAAAGTCGCGGCCAGTTTCCGCGCCACATGTCCGCTTTTTCCAACCCCCGATAGAATGAGCCGGCCCTTCATGGCAAAGATCAAATCCGCAGCTCCGGCGACCACGCCGCGCATCTGCGCTGAGTCCACGGCTTGCTGCAATTGGGACATGCCGGCGGAAAAACAAGCCACGGCCGAGAGGGCGGATGCGGCGGGATCGATCGGGTTTTTCATGGTCGACTGGCCCCAAGTCTGCTCAAAGAAGTTGCCAAAAACTACACTGATATGACGAGATATCCAAGGGCAAAGGTGATGGCTTTGAAACCTGTAAAACTATGCTATGAACAGGCTAAAGAGATATGTAGAAAGCCAAAGATATGACTGAAATCGCCGTCGCGAATATGACCCTAGGCAATCATCGACCGATGAGTTTGATCGGTGGAATGAATGTGATTGAGAGCCGCGATCTGGTGATGCGCGTGGCCGAAGCATTCGTGCAGGCCACGGGTGAATTGAGCCTGCCCTATATATTCAAAGCCTCTTTTGACAAGGCCAATCGCTCCTCCATTCACTCTTTCCGCGGACCCGGACTCGACGAGGGTCTCAAGGTGTTGCAAGAGGTCAAGCAAACATTTGGTGTGCCGGTTTTGACGGACGTGCACGAAATTTCCCAGGCCGCGCCAGTGGCTGAGGTCTGCGATATCTTGCAAGTGCCCGCCTTCTTGGCGCGGCAAACCGATTTGATTGCGGCTGTTGCGGCGACTGATGCGGTGATCAATGTCAAGAAACCACAGTTTATGAGCCCACCGCAGATTCAAAATTTGGTTGGAAAAATTCGTGAATGTGGCAATGAGAAAATTCTGCTCTGTGAGCGTGGGACCTGCTTTGGCTATGACAATTTGGTGGTTGACATGCTGGGCCTTCGGACGATGAAGGATTGCAGCGATGACGCGCCGATTATTTTCGACGTGACCCATGCTTTACAAACCCGCGCGGCCGGTGCTGCGGTCTCTGGCGGGCGGCGCGGACAAATTGCTGAGCTGGGCCGGGCAGGCTTGGCCGTGGGTATTGCCGGATTGTTTCTTGAAGCGCATCCCGACCCCGATCAGGCATTGTGCGATGGGCCGAGCGCCCTGCCTTTGGATTTGATCAAACCATTTTTGACGCAGATGAAAGCGGTGGATGATTTGGTGAAATCCTTGCCGGCATTGGTGATTGACTGAACCGTCAGAGCCTCATTGCCCGTAATTTGAGGGTGACAAGCGACCTGTGCTGTGGCTAAGGTGGTGTCATGAAGCATATTCCCAAAGAAACCACCGATGACGCGCTTGTGCAGGAATTTCTGAACAAAGGTGGGAAAATCAGTGTTGGAAAAACCAAGCCCTTGCCCAGTGAGCTGGGCTTGAGCAACAACACATGGAACAATAAGCTCACGCGCGAAGAAAAATCTGCCCGCGACGGAAAATGATCTCCCGCCCGAAAACGGCGACGAAGGTATATTTTCCAGGAAAATTTGAATTTACCAGCGATATTCACAGTCTGCGTGTCATTCGGTTTGTTTTGCTCTGCTGCGGTAGAGAAAGGTGACCTGCCACAAGTGGTGGCGCACCAAATTTGCAATAATGTTTGTGAAATTTACGCGAAACTGCTATCGGGTCCGCGAACATAGCAGGGATGTATTAGCATGGCTCAGAATGATCTCGACCAACGACACTTGGAAACTCTAGATCGAGATTTAAATCGGTTCTCGGCCCTAGAGCAGGCAACGGCCTATGCCTCCCGCCCGATGATGGGGCTTGGGGTGTCATTGGTCTTTATACTCCTTGCGGGGCTTGTTGCCTTCTATCTGTTTGGTCAAACCGGCAATACGCTTGTCGTGGTGATCGCTGCTGGCTTTGGGGCCTATATGGCGCTGAATATCGGCGCCAATGATGTGGCCAATAATATGGGGCCCGCAGTGGGGGCCAATGCTTTGACGATGGGCGGGGCTATTGCCATTGCAGCGGTGTTTGAAAGTGCTGGCGCCATGCTTGCAGGTGGAGACGTCGTTTCGACCATCGCAAAGGGCATTATTGCGCCTCAAAGCATGCAAACAGCTTCCATCTTTATCTGGGCCATGCTCGCAGCGCTATTGTCCGCCGCGCTCTGGGTTAATCTGGCCACTTGGGTCGGCGCGCCCGTTTCGACCACCCATTCTGTTGTTGGCGGCGTAATGGGGGCAGGGATCGCGGCTGCGGGATTTGCAGCTGTGAACTGGCCAACCATGTATAAAATCGCCGCAAGCTGGGTGATTTCACCGGTCTTGGGCGGGGTGTTGCCGCCCTGTTTCTTTGGTTTATCAAAAACCGGATTGTATATCGTGATGATAAAATCTCCGCGGCGCGTGTTTGGGTGCCGGTTTTGGTTGGGATTATGGGCGGGGCATTTTCCGTTTATTTGGCGCTCAAGGGCCTAAAGAAAATCATGAAAATCGATTTTTCCTCGGCCTTGATGATTGGTCTTGGTTTGGGTGTCATCATTTGGTTGGTCATGATCCCGGTTGTGCGCAAGCAAGCTGAGGGGTTGGAAAACCGCAATAAGTCTCTCAAAAAGCTCTTCGGCATCCCCTTGGTTGTATCCGCAGCGTTGCTCAGTTTTGCTCATGGAGCAAATGATGTGGCCAATGCGGTTGGACCGCTGGCCGCGATTGTGCAGGCTTCGGCCTCAGGCGGTTTCGCAGATGCAGTGTCTATTCCGCTCTGGGTGATGGCCATCGGTGCCTTGGGGATTTCGTTTGGCCTGTTTTTGTTTGGGCCAAAATTGATCCGCATGGTGGGCGGTCAAATTACCAAACTCAATCCGATGCGGGCCTATTGCGTGGCGCTTTCAGCGGCCATTACGGTGATTGTCGCCAGCTGGTTGGGCCTGCCGGTCAGCTCAACGCATATCGCTGTTGGCGGTGTTTTCGGCGTGGGCTTCTTTCGCGAGTGGGACTCGCAGCGCCGGATGAAACGGGCGCGGATGACCGTTCCACAGGCCGTAGAACAGCCAAAAGAAGAACGCCGCCGTCGCAAATTGGTGCGCCGCAGTCACTTCCTGACAATCATCGCCGCATGGGTGATTACCGTGCCGGCCGCGGCGACGATCTCAATGTTAATTTTCTGGATCATTTCGAGTTACATGGGCGGCGCAAGCTAACCTTGCAGGTCACCGCGCAGGGCTTCGGCTCTGCGCGGAGTGGATTTGATCGCATTGAACGAAAAAAGCGTTTTTTCCGCGCGATTTAATCAATTGTTAGAACAAACCTGCAACTCTCTGATCATGCGAATGCTTTTTGAAATACAAATGTATATGATATTTGGGTTGGCCTACTGGATATAGCGGGAAGTGAGAATGTTTATACTAATGCTTGACGTGAAGGCCGTTTGAACCGCAGAATTCGCTTACTGAAGTCACGAAATGAACTACAGCAGCAGTAGAGGAAAGAAATCATGTTAGCAAATGCAAAGAAAATGGTCACCAGTTTGACCGAAGTAGCCATCGCGCTCCTGGCCCTTGCCATTGTCGCATCCGTGTTGGTTGGGCCAGAGAATATGGCATTTTTGGGCGATGTGGTGGGCAATATCACAGCGCTGGTACAGCAGCTTGGAAGCGCGGGTCTGGCCGGGTTGATCGCCCTAGGTGTGGTCTTGGCTCTGTTCCAAAAATAGGCCATTTGTAAAAACCGCTTCTCCCAACAATCTAGGCGTATAGATGAAACATTTAGACAGTTACCTCACGCAGTTGAGATCCTGGCTTTTGCGTGCCGCGGAGCTCATGTCCTTGGTGCTTGTTGTCCTCATCTTGGTATACCTATTGTTGGGGGAGGCCTCNGGTGACTATGTGGTCAGCGTCATGACGAATGTGTCACTGTTGATCTCTGCCGTGACCCCGCAAGCGATTATTGGCGTGGCCCTCATCGCGGCTGTNGTGGCCTATCTGCGCCGGTAAAGGCGCNTCAGCTTATGACAGGGTGATCTCAAACAGGGCACCGCCCAGCTGTGGGCATTGTGTNACCGTGAGNGANCCGCCATGGGCTTCGATAATCTGCTGNCAGATATAAAGCCCCAANCCGGAGTTCCCCTCCCGCGCGTCTTGGCCCTCGCGGGCGCTATAGAAACGCTCAAAGATTTTGCTGCGATCGGCCATAGGAACGCCCGGCCCGGTATCGGCGACAGTCAAGACGATGCCTTGACGCCATGTTTTCGAAAGAGTGACACGCACCTGCCCTTGAGGACCGGCAAAACTTAAGGCATTTTCAACCAGATTGATCACCACCCGCGCCAGACGATCTGGCAGACCGGTGAAATGAACGTGACTTTGTATGTCGAAAGTCAAACGCAGCTGCGCCTCCTTAGCCGCTGGCTCAAAGAACCCAATCAGATCACCTATTGTCTCAGAAAAATTGAACCGCTCGCGTTTGGCAGCCACCAGATCATGATCGACAATCGCCGCCTCTGAAATTTCTGAAATCAATTTGTTCATACGCACCGCCTGATTTTGAATGGCGGCAAATTTTTCTCGCTCGGCTGTATTGGCCTCAGCCATTGCATTTTGCGTATTGGCAATAATCGACGCGATTGGATTTTTGAGCTCATGTGAGACATCGGCTGCGAAGCGTTCTTTATCATGGAACAGTGTGATGATTTGCTGATGCAACCGACTGAGGTTGCGGTAGAGACGCCCCACCTCATCGCGCCGTGTCTCAAAAGCTTCGATTTCAAACCCCTCCAATTGCTCAACCAAAGTTTCAGCTTTCAATCGTCGGTTCAGCCGCCGTGAGAGCCGGCGAATGGGCATCGCGATTGAAATTGCTAAGAGCGCACCAAAGACAATGGTGATGCCCGATAGGCCAGTCAAAACCATGAGCCGCGACTTGTTTTTCCCGAAATAGGCCTCACGCAGATAGTAGCTGTCCGAAAGTTCCAGCACAGCGCGCGGGCGCCCATCCACACGGATTGGCACGAGATAGCTCAATTCATACAGATCCGATAAGGGATTAAGCAGTTGAAACTGCCGAGTGAAACGCGCACGTTTTGGCTCATAGGGCTCGGTCACAATCTGCAAATCAAATAGGCTTTTATACAGCACAAACAGCTGCTCAAACGGATCGAAGCCATGCGCCCGTGGTGTGAAGTCCGGCTCCGGCGCATCCGGCAGTGGCCGCACCTCAATCGGTGCGCTGATCCGCGGATTTGCCCCATCGAAATAGGTGAGTTGTGTATCCGCCAAAAGGCTGGACAGTTTGAGGCGGTCCGTACCGGCCAGAGCGCTGTCCAGCAGCACGGCTTCAATGGCCAGACGGCGATCAAATTCACTCAATTCGTCCTGCTGAAAAATGGGTTGGAGCAATTTTACATAGAAATTGGACCGCTCAAATAGCCGGTCCTTCTTGCTGCGGATTTCCACCAAAGCGGCATCTTCGGTCGCAATGACAAAGGCCCAAAGCGCGAGATTGAACATCACCAACAGGCCGAGGATTTTTGATAATATTCCACGAAACATTGGGTCTAGCCCTGAAGCCGATAGCCGAGCCCGTGGACTGTCGAAATGATATCGCAGGTTGGATCCACGGCTTTCAGCTTTTGACGAATATTGCGAATGTGACTGTCAATGGTGCGGTCACTGACGTAAATCGCCTCTCGATAGGCGGCATCCATCAGCTGGTTTCGGGTTTTGACGACACCGGGCCGCTGCGCCATCGCCAGAAGCAACAAACATTCGGTCACTGTTAAATCCACCGCCATANTCGCCCAGGTTACCAAATGGCGATCCTGGTCNATGGTTANNTGCCCGGCGCGCACCGGNGCATCCAAATTGGTCACAGCGCCGACCGAATGCCGGCGCAAGACGGCGGCCACGCGGAACAGTAACAGATGTTTGCTAAAGGGTTTGGTGATATAATCATCCGCCCCAAGGGTGAAACCAATGATTTGATCTTGCTCCTCCGCCTTAGATGATAAGAAAATGATCGGCAGATTGGGCATTTTCGCCCGAACGGATTTCAGGAGAGAAAACCCATCCATTTCGGGCATTTTAATGTCAAAGAGTGCGAGATCAACGCTGTGTTGCTGAAGATGCGCCTGTGCGGCCAGGCTCGAGGAAAAGGCGCTGACGTGATACCCTTCTTGGGTCAACATCTGCTCCAGTGGTGCAAGTATTTCAACTTCGTCATCTACAATAATGATCTGTGTCATGCGCTGAGCTCACCTGTGATTGCGTAGACAGTGGCATAGCCCGGCTATGAGCACAAAGAAAATGCGGCCGGCTGCACAGGATCTGCACAAAGGATCACAAAATTTGCACGCGGCGCTGAAATGCTCTGCAAAAGTGGGCCCTAGGGTCAAAGGGGTCAGGCTCGAGGATGGGCCGGGTTGGATGCACTTCTCCCTCAGCATATCGCGCAGCCCGGCCCATTGGTGTAACCCGCAATGAAAGGACAGCAGATGGGCATTCTACAGATACTAACAGCGACAGAGATTTTGGTTTTCTGCTCAATATTCTGCATTTATCTCTTTCGGTGACACCCTGGCTTGTTTCCGGCCGTATCGACTTGACCACCGATTGATAAGTTTTCATTNTGATCCTCACTAAGATGNGCCGAGCGGCTGTTTCGAGCTCCGGCTGNCATCTGCATTCAAAGGGCGTGGCNNATGACAACTTCAAAACGGCATGAGGAGGGGTTGGCCACGCGGCGCGCTGTCTTAGGCGAGGCGCATGTTGCGCGTGCGCAGGCGCAGACATCGGCGTTTGACGCGCCTTTTCAAGATTTGATTACCGAAGCGGCCTGGGGACATGTCTGGTCGCGGCCAACCTGGGATCACCGGCAGCGTTCGATTGTGACCCTGGCTTTGCTCTGCGCGCAGGGGCATTGGGATGAGGTCGCCATGCATATCCGCGCCACCGCCAACACAGGTGCAAGCCGCGCGGATATCCAAGAGCTGATCTTGCATGTGGCCATTTATGCCGGCGTGCCGACGGCCAATCACGCGATCAAAATCGCCAAGGAGAC
>JGI26079J46598_1001024_pt1 | contig 11409 bp, 8 predicted proteins | sample SaaInl59LU_5_DNA_FD_46598 | JGI IMG/M metagenome (IMG submission 46598) | reverse complement strand
AAAAAAGCTAAAAAGGTTTTAAAAATTACAGTAAAAAACTGTCTGTTTTCTTATCATAGCCATAAGGACAATGCTTACAACCGCTTTTACAACAATGGCCTCTTTTTAGATGATACTTTTCAGTAAACACTTTATAACCTTGCTCGTTTACATAGTAATCACCTTCTTCTAAGGGCATCCTTTTGTTATACATTTTTTGTCTGAAGAGTTTAAATAAAAAAGCTATTTGAATCTTTTATTGGTCTTACTTTCCGTTAGACTCAGGGGGAAATTGAGTCATAATTTCCGCTACAAATTCTTTAATTCTAATTTCTTTCTTTTCACGGTTTTGTGTTTTGAGAGCTCCTGAACCGATCCCCTGCCAAATCAATTCTTTTTTTGTTGTGTCTATAAAATCAATAAATAAAGTTCCCTCTGAGAATTGAGATACTTGTATATTAGAATTCAACCCATTCATCATCCAAGGATTCCACCTCCAACCAAAACCTTGATTATTTTGATTTTGATTTATATTTACTTTCTCTCTCGATTTAGCAAAAATACCTACCAACATATCTGGAGCATTAGATTTTGTAAATCCTTTCTCTAGTAATGCTACCTCAATAGCTCTTAAAATTCTTTTTTTATCTAAATCCGATATTTTAGCTCTGTCAATTTCTGGCTTATAAAAAGCGAAGGTCTTGTAGGACTTAAAATTTACTTTTGAATCGTAATCTGAAGTAACTTTTACTGAATTGCAAGAAAACAATACTATTGCACTTAAAAATAAAATAATACATTTTTTCATTGTGATCGGTTTTAAATTATTGAATTTATTAAAGCATCATCAACCAAATTAGGCAGCGTTACTTGTAATTTTTTTTCCGCTTTCATTGCTCTTTTGATTGCAAAAACTGCTTCTTTATTTCTAGCCCAACTTCTTCTTGATATTCCATTATTAACATCCCAAAAAAGCATGGATTTNAAACGCTTTGAAGCTTTCTTAGTACCATCAAGAAGCATGCCAAAGCCACCATTAATAACTTCCCCCCAACCNACTCCTCCTCCATTATGAATCGAAACCCAAGTTGCGCCCCTAAAACTATCTCCAATAACGTTTTGGATGGCCATGTCTGCTGTATATTTAGAACCATCATAGATGTTGGATGTTTCTCTGTAAGGCGAATCTGTTCCAGAAACATCATGATGATCTCTACCTAGAATGATGCTACCAATGGTTCCTTTTTTTATTGCCTTGTTAAATGCTTCTGCTATTTTAATTCTTCCTTCAGCATCTGCATATAAAATTCTTGCTTGAGACCCAACCACCAAATTATTTTCTTGCGCACCTTTAATCCATTGAATATTATCCGCCATTTGTTGCTGAATTTCAATGGGAGATTCTTGCATCATTTTTTCTAAAACCTCACAAGCTATGGCATCTGTTTTTGCTAAATCTTCAGGATTTCCAGAGGAACAAACCCATCTAAAAGGTCCGAAACCATAGTCGAAACACATAGGTCCCATGATATCTTGTACGTAACTTGAATATTTAAAATCGATATTGTTTGTTGCCATAACATCAGCTCCTGCTCTACTTGCCTCTAATAAAAAAGCATTTCCATAATCAAAAAAGTAAGTGCCTTTTGCCGTATGTCTGTTAATCGCTTTCGCATGCTTTTTTAAGGTTTCTTGAACTTTCTTTTTAAATTGAATTGGATTTTCAGTCATCATCTTATTGGCTCGATCAAAAGAAAGGCCAGCAGGATAATACCCCCCTGCCCAAGGGTTGTGAAGAGATGTCTGATCGGATCCTAAATCTACATAAATATCTTCTTGATCAAATTTCTCCCAAACATCTACAATATTCCCTAAATAGGCCAACGAAACAACTTCTTTTTTTTCTTTTGCTAATCGCACTCTGGTTACNAACATCTCTANGTCAGTAATTTTCTCATCAATCCAACCTTGAGCTAACCTAATTTGAGTAATTTTTGGATTTACTTCTGCACAAACTGTAATACAACCTGCAATATTTCCAGCTTTGGGCTGTGCTCCAGACATCCCACCCAAACCAGAAGTAACAAACAAACTTCCTTTTGGTTCTTTTTTTATTTTTCTAAATCCATTTAAAACCGTAATTGTAGTTCCGTGCACAATTCCCTGCGGACCAATATACATATAACTTCCTGCAGTCATTTGCCCATATTGAGAAACTCCCAAAGCATTCATTTTCTCCCAATCATCTGGTTTAGAGTAATTCGGGATAACCATTCCATTGGTGACAACTACTCTCGGGGCATTTTTATGAGATGGAAACAACCCCATTGGATGACCAGAATACATTGTTAAAGTCTGGGTCTGGGTCATTTCAGATAAATACTTCATCGTAAGTAAATATTGTGCCCAATTTTGAAAAACAGCACCATTCCCACCGTAAGTAATTAATTCGTGTGGGTGTTGAGCAACTGCAACATCTAAATTGTTTTGAATCATCAACATGATGGATTTTGCTTGCACTGACTTCCCTGGATATTCAGAAATTGCTCTGGCTTTCATTTCATAATCTGGACGGAAACGGTACATATATATACGACCGTATTTTTCAAGCTCATCAGCAAATTCTGGGAGTAATATTTTGTGGTGTTTTACATCGAAATATCGCAAGGCATTTCTCAATGCTAATTTTTTTTCATCTGCTGATAAAATAGATTTGCGTTTTGGTGCATGATTTATTGACAGTTCATATTTCTTTACACTTGGTAAAACATCTGGAATTCCTTGCTGAATTTGGGCTTTAAATGTCATCTAATTTTCATTTCAAATCTGAAACAAATATATTTATTTTTTACCTGACTTAATTAACTATTCAAAAAAATAGCTATTATTTTAGGAATTTCGTAAATTGCTAACATAATTCAATATATAAATTACGAATGAATCAAATTACACCGTACAAACCTAAACATAAAGTAAGAATTGTAACGGCCGCCTCTCTTTTTGACGGTCATGACGCTGCCATCAATATTATGCGTAGAATCATTCAGTCTACCGGTGTAGAAGTCATTCATTTAGGTCATGACAGAAGTGTAGAAGACGTTGTGAATTGTGCAATCCAAGAGGATGTAAATGCGATTGCAATGACGTCATATCAGGGTGGACATAATGAGTATTTTAAATACATGTATGACTTATTAAAAGAAAAAGGTGCTAGTCATATTAAAATTTTTGGCGGCGGTGGCGGTGTCATTCTTCCAAAAGAGATCAAAGAATTAATGAAGTATGGAATTACACGAATATACTCTCCAGATGATGGACGTGAATTAGGCTTGCAAGGAATGATTAATGATTTGGTACAAAAAGCAGATTTTGCTATTGGTGACCTCTTAAATAAAGAAGTCAATGGGTTGAAAAAAAAAGAAATTGGCAGCATTGCTAGAATTATTTCGGCAGCTGAAAATTTCCCTAAAATTGCTAAAAAAACATTGTCTGAAATACATGAAAAAAATAAAACAAGCACCACTCCTGTTCTGGGAATTACCGGAACTGGTGGTTCTGGGAAATCTAGTTTGGTTGATGAATTNGTTCGCAGATTTTTNATTGACTTTCCAAAAAAAACAATNGGACTTATTTCTGTAGATCCCTCTAAGCGCAAAACCGGTGGCGCCCTATTAGGAGACCGCATTAGAATGAATGCCATAAACAACAACCGGGTGTATATGCGTTCTTTGGCAACTCGTCAATCTAATTTAGCTTTGTCTAAATATGTGAATGAGGCTATTGAAGTTTTAAAAGCTGCAGAATTTGATTTAATTATTTTAGAAACTTCTGGTATTGGACAATCGGACACTGAAATCATTGAACATTCCGATACCTCATTGTATGTGATGACTCCAGAATTTGGAGCAGNAACTCAATTAGAAAAAATAGACATGTTAGATTTTGCAGACCTCGTTGCCATTAATAAGTTTGACAAACGCGGTGCTTTGGATGCTGTTCGCGATGTGAAAAAACAGTATATGCGTAACAATAATTTGTGGCATATAGATATGGATGACCTGCCTGTTTTTGGAACCATTGCCTCACAGTTTAATGATCCAGGAATGAATTTCCTTTACAAAGCAGTTATGGATAAGTTGGTTGAAAAAACTGGAGTTGATTTAAAATCGAACATGAAAATTACTCAGGAAATATCTGAGAAAGTTTTTGTAATTCCTCCCGCTAGAGTTCGTTACTTATCGGAAATTGCTGAAAACAACAGAGCTTATGATAAAAAAGCAACTGATCAAGTAGCAGTAGCTCAAAAATTATTTGGAATTTATCAAACCCTGGCCTCACTAATTGAGGGGACAAACGAAATCTCTTTTTTAACAAAAACGGGATTGAATGAAGAGGAAATTCTAAAACAAGTTGAAAAGGATGAACACAATTTTAGTCAACTTTTAATTGCACAATTCGACAAGGTAAAACTAAATCTGGACCCACATAATTGGGAAGTAATTTTAAACTGGGCTGCAAAAGTTCAGAAATACAAAGACCCAATCTATACCTTTAAAGTAAGGGGCAAAGAAATTAATATTGAAACCCATACCCAATCACTTTCACATACTCAAATTCCGAAGGTCTCTTTGCCAAAATACAAAGCTTGGGGAGATTTATTACGTTGGAATTTACAAGAAAATGTTCCGGGAGAATTCCCTTTTACTGCGGGTTTGTATCCTTTTAAAAGAACTGCAGAAGATCCGACTAGAATGTTTGCTGGTGAAGGAGGACCAGAACGCACCAACAGACGTTTTCACTATGTAAGTTTGGGAATGAGTGCCAAACGTTTATCTACTGCTTTTGATTCTGTTACTTTATACGGTAACGATCCTGAATACAGACCTGATATTTATGGTAAAATAGGAAATGCAGGAGTTTCTATTTGTTGCTTAGATGATGCTAAGAAACTATATTCTGGGTTTGATTTAAGTCATCCTATGACCTCTGTATCGATGACTATTAATGGTCCTGCCCCTATGTTACTTGGCTTTTTTATGAATGCTGCCATAGATCAGAATTGCGAGAAATACATCAAAGAACACAAGCTAGAAAAAACAGTTGAAACAATATTTAAAAAAGTGTATGACAGAGCTGGAATAGACAGACCCACATATCAAGGAGACTTACCCGAAGGTAATAACGGTTTAGGATTGATGCTTTTAGGACTGACTGGAGACCTCATTTTACCAAAAGAAACCTATCAAAAAATTAAAACAGAAACTTTATCACAAGTTCGTGGAACTGTTCAGGCAGATATTTTAAAAGAAGATCAAGCACAAAATACGTGTATATTTTCTACCGAATTTGCCTTGCGTTTAATGGGCGATGTGCAAGAATATTTTATTCAAAAACAGGTTCGTAATTTTTATTCAGTTTCTATTTCTGGATATCATATTGCAGAAGCTGGTGCAAATCCTATTACTCAACTTGCTTTGACNTTGTCTAATGGTTTTACTTATATAGAGTATTATTTAAGCCGTGGGATGGACATTAATAAATTCGGACCCAACTTATCGTTCTTCTTCTCCAATGGAATTGACCCAGAATATTCTGTTATTGGACGTGTAGCAAGAAAGATATGGGCCAAAGCCATGAAATTTAAGTATGGAGCAAATGAAAGAGCGCAAATGCTAAAATACCATATTCAAACTTCTGGACGCTCCTTGCATGCTCAGGAAATTGATTTTAATGACATTAGAACAACCCTACAGGCCTTGTACGCTATCAATGACAACTGTAATTCCCTNCACACCAATGCCTATGATGAAGCCATAACAACCCCTACAGAGGATTCTGTAAGAAGAGCGATGGCCATACAATTGATTATTAATAAAGAATTAGGATTGACAAAAAATGAAAACCCAATACAAGGGGCATTTATTATTGAAGAATTAACTGATTTGGTAGAAGAAGCTGTCTTACTTGAATTTGATAGAATTACAGAGCGGGGAGGAGTTTTAGGCGCCATGGAAACCATGTATCAACGTTCTAAAATACAAGAGGAAAGTTTGCACTATGAAACCTTAAAACACAATGGAGAATTCCCTATAATCGGGGTAAACACCTTTTTAAGTTCNAAAGGCTCACCTACAATCCTACCTACAGAAGTAATTCGAGCTACCGAAAAAGAAAAGCAGTTCCAAATTCAGACAAAAGAGAAGCTGAATAACCGAAACGCTACTGAAGTAAAAAGTCAAATTACATTACTACAAAAATCGGCCATTGAAAATGATAATTTATTTGAAAAGATCATGGAAGCAACCAAAGTATGTTCTTTGGGTCAAATTACAACAGCGCTGTTTGAAGTAGGAGGACAATACAGAAGAAACATGTAATTCTGATTTCAAAATACCATTAAAGTATCTCACCGTTTCAAAGTAGCCATGATTTAAAAATTAAATTAAATTGCATCTTTTCTATACATTCTAAGTCTATTTAGTGAATTTAAAAATAACTAAAAATGATCTTTAGAAATGAATGTACTTGCAACTGCGAAAAATGTATCGAAGGAAACTGTTCATGTTGCTCTTGTGAATACTGTTATTGTTCTGGCTGCAATTGTAAAAGTCATGAATCATGACAACAAAAAAAATTTGGAAACAATATTCTGAGGATTTAAAACAATTCATCATGAGTAAGGTACATGAAAAAACACTTGCTGACGATATTTTGCAGGATACCTTCATAAAGATTCACACAAAACTCCACACACTTAAAAATGAGAATAAACTTAAGTCTTGGATTTTTACCATCGCAAGAAATTCTATCATAGATTATTTCAAGACCCTTAAAATAACCCATGAAATGGGGGAGATAATATCAGAAATAGATACCATAGAAAACGAGCATACAGAAAAAGATTGTTTAAGAAGTATCCTAAAAAAATTACCTAAAAAATATAGAACTCCATTATTTTTATCTGATATCAAAGGGGGTAAAACAAGAAGAAATTGCAAGACGACTAAATCAACCTTTATCTACGACTAAATCACAAATTCAACGCGCAAGAAAACGCATTGCACAAGGCTTCATAGATTGCTGTGGCTTTTTAATGAATACGGATGGAAAGTTGGTTGGCGAAATTCAAGAAAAAGAAGATTGTAAAGTTTGCAACTAATTAATTGATTACTTTTATACTTTAAATTTTACACGTGAAAAATAAGGCATTAATTAGTAAAGAATTAGAAAATTTTTACAACAAAGCTTCAGAAGAAACCAGACTTGAAAAAGGGATGGGTATTTTTGAATTTGAACGTATCAAAGAATTGATAACACAACATATTTCCAAACCAAACTCAACAATTATAGATGTGGGTGGTGGAACTGGGAAATATGCTGAATGGTTGTCTAAAAAGAACCATGCTGTTCATTTAATAGAACCTGTTCTAAAGCACATTCAACTTGCTCAAAAAAGAGCNAAAAAATTAAAAAATCCATTTTCTATAGCTATTGGTGAAGCAAAAAAACTTCCTTTTGAAAATAATTTTGCTGACTTGGTCATTCTACACGGACCACTGTATCATTTGCAAAATAAAGAAGATAGAATTACAGCCATCATTGAAGCGAAACGAGTCGTAAAAAAAGGAGGAATTATTTTGGGATTCGCAATTAACGCAACTGCTTCTACTCTTGTTGGCTTGATGAATGGAATGATTCATGCAAATTCATTTTTTGACATGTGCAAACAAGAATTGACTACAGGAATTCATAATGCTCCAAAAGATTTTCCTTTTTTATTAGCGGATGCATTTTATCACAAACCACAAGAATTAAAAACAGAATTTCTCGAGCAAGACTTGAGGCTCATCAATCTTTTTGCTGTAGAAGGAATGATTTGGTTAGATCAGGAGTATTTTGCAAACATGATGGATCAGAAAAAATCTAAAACGTTAAAAAAACTTCAGGAAATTACTCAAAATGATGAATACTTATTAGCTTTCAGTCCTCACATGATGATCGCTGTAAAAAAATAGTGTTATTGAATGAGTTGACCTTTGACTTCCTTAAGAACTACTACCTCCTTTTTTTTGAAGCCCTACTGACTTTCTTTTTACGTCTGTTAAAAGGAACAGCATCGTCAAAAGTATTCTTAACTTCCTTGGCTTTTTTGTTCTTTTTCCAAGAATTATTTTCTGGGAGTAATTTTTTTAACAAATCTGGTCTTCCAACTTTGTTCAAGGTGTTTCGAATCCAATCTTTATTTTCTTTCTTGTACCAAAAGAAAAATTTATGTTGATCTTCACGCTCCTTTTTTGTTTTAGGAGTTCTTGTTGGCTTTAAAGTATACGGATGATATCCAGAGTAATAAATAACAGTTGCCACTGTCATTGGTGTTGGTGTAAATCCCTGAACTTGTTCTAACTGAAAGCCCATGTCTTTGGTCTCTGCAGCCAAATTAGCCATGTCTTCCACTTCACTGGCTGGGTGGCTAGAAATAAAATAAGGGATCAATTGTAAGTTTAATTTTTTCTTAATGTTAATTTTATCAAAGCGCTCTTTAAATTTATGAAAATAGGTAAAAGAGGGTTTTCTCATTAATTTTAAAACAGGATCCGAAGTATGTTCTGGAGCTACTTTCAAACGCCCAGAAACATGTTTTGTCATTACTTCTTCTGTATAGGCGTCTAATTCTTTTGGATCTGCATTTTTATTAAACTCAGGGACCAACATATCATGTCTTATTCCACTTCCAATAAAAGATTTTTTAATCTTTGGGTGTTTATCTACTGCTTGATACAATTCTGTTAAGGGCTTGTGGGAAGTATCTAAATTGGAACAAATTACGGGAGAGATACAACTTGGAGCAATACATTTATCACAAATAGACTGAACCTTTCCTTTCATTTGATACATATTCGCAGAAGGGCCCCCTATATCGGACAAATAGCCTTTAAAATCGGGCATGTTTGCTACTTTATCTATTTCCTTTAATACAGATTCTTGACTTCTACTCGCAATAAACTTCCCTTGATGGGCAGATATGGTGCAAAAACTACAACCTCCAAAACATCCTCGGTGAATATTGATAGAGAATTTGATCATTTCAAATGCAGGAATTGGTCCTCGTTTGTCATATTTTGGATGAGGTAAACGCGTAAAAGGCAAATCGAAAGACCCATCAATTTCTTTTTCTGTCATTGTTGGAAAAGGAGGGTTTATAACCAATGTTTTCCCTTTGACATCTTGAAGAATTCTTCTTGCTTTTAGTTTGTTTGATTCTTGCTCTATTACCTTAAAATTGGAAGCAAATGTTTTTTTATCTTTCAAACAAGCTTCATGAGAATTAATGGTTACATCTTCCCAATTATTTACAATAGGTAACTTTTCTTCTTTTTGATTGATAAAAACAGCGGTTTGCTTGATGTTTTTTAAGCTCGAAAACGGAACTCCTTTTTGTAACAATTCAACAATTTCTCGCAAAGGTTGTTCTCCCATTCCATAAACCAGCATGTCCGCATTAGAAGTTTCTAAAATAGTTGGTAATAATTTGTCGGACCAATAATCATAGTGAGTTACTCGTCTCAAGGAAGCTTCAATCCCTCCAATTAACACAGGAACATCAGGAAACTTTTCTTTTAATATCTTAGTATATACAGAGGTAGCATAATCAGGTCTGAATCCTTTATCTCCATTTGGCGTATAGGCATCTTTATCTCTTCTTTTTTTGCTAGCAGTGTAATTACTAACCATTGGATCCATACATCCGCCAGTCGCTCCAAAAAATAACCGAGGTTTTCCTAATTTTTCAAAGTCTTGTAAATTATCATGAACACTTGGTTGTGGGACAATGGCTACTCGTAAACCATAACTTTCTAAAATACGACCAATTACAGCAGGTCCAAAAGAGGGATGATCTACATAGGCGTCTCCACTAAATAAAATAACATCCAAAACATCCCAACCACGAATTTTTACTTCCTTCTTTGTGGTTGGCAACCAATCTGTTAATTGATGTTTTTTTGTATGCTCCATGTTTTGCAAAAATACAGGAATTATATGTATTTTAATAGAATTAAATTTAACAAAAAAACCAGGAACGCAATCTTTAAAATTCTAAACAAAAAAGCAACAATTCAGTCATTCGTTTTATTACAAATACCTTATAAACAAACTATGAAAAAAATATTTTCTGCAGCAGCGATCATCGCTTTTTTAGGCAGTTGCTCTATTTCGAAAAACACCATAAAAACGAATAAATTAATAGCCGTTGAAATTAATTTGAATACGGTTATTGATGACAAAGTTGAGGTGGTTATCAATCCAAAAAAAATAAAAGAAGAAACGATTACTTATCATATTCCGGCGATCGTTCCAGGAACTTATATGATGAGTAATTATGGAAAATTCATTTCTAATTTTAAAGCGTTTGATTATGACGGAAACGAAATGTCAGTTGAAAAATTAGATGCTAATTCGTGGCAAATTAATAATGCAAAAAAAATGGATAAACTCTCTTATTGGGTTGATGACACATTTGACACAGAACAGGACCATAATATATATGTAATGGCAGGGACCAATATTGAAGAAGGCAAAAATTTTCTTTTAAACCTTCCTGGGTTTGTAGGCTACTTTAGAGAAAAAAAAGAAACTCCCTATTTAATTACGGTAACACACCCCTCAAATTTATATGAAACCTCTTCTTTAATCAATAACAACATAAGTAAAAAGGACAACACAAAAGATTTTTTTACAGCTGCTAGATATGATGAAATTTCTGACAACCCAATTATGTACGCTCCGTTAAACAATGTAAGTTTTAATGTAGACGGGATTCAAGTTACCTTAGCAGTTTATTCTCCAAACAATGTGCACCAAGCTGCAGATATGGAAGCAGATTTAAAAAAGATGATGCAAGCACAATCAACCTTTTTAAAAGGGTTTAAAACCACAAAAGAATACAACATATTATTATACCTTTTTGACTCAGAAATTCATAAATTTAGTGTTTTCGGTGCATTAGAGCACTTATCTTCCACAACCGTTATCTATCCAGAATCTTATTCTAAAAAACAACTAGCAAATGGCATGATTAACGGAACCATTTCTCATGAGTTTTTCCACATTGTTTCTCCGCTATCTGTTCATTCAGAAGAGATTCATTCTTTTGATTTTAATGAACCGAACATGTCTATGCATTTATGGATGTATGAAGGGGTAACTGAGTATTTTGCAAATTTATTTCAAGTAAATCAAGGATTAATTTCTGAGCAAGAATTTTTAAATAAAATCAACGAAAAAATAAATGCTTCCTCGAATTTTGACGATACCATGCCTTTTACAAAAATGAGCAAAAACATTCTAGAGCCAGCGTATGCAAGAAACTACGGAAATGTATATCAGAAAGGAGCATTAATTGGAATGTGTATTGATATTATTCTGAGAAAA
>JGI26079J46598_1001023_pt1 | contig 11413 bp, 7 predicted proteins | sample SaaInl59LU_5_DNA_FD_46598 | JGI IMG/M metagenome (IMG submission 46598) | reverse complement strand
ATTGGCTAATTTTTGTAGCGTTTGCAACACATCATCAACCAAAATAATACGACTATTAGTTTGATATTCTTTCTCATCAACTATGGCATAATTAGCACCAAGTGCTAAAGCTTTTTCAGCAAATGTGTTGCCATTAAAGTTGGCTCCTTTTAGCGCAAAGAAAATAGTGTTTTTTCTAATGTTTCTAGTATCTGTATCAACTAAAAAATGTTCTTTATATAATTCGTAAAGTGAATGTATTTCCATAATTTAAAAATAAAAAAAACCTCATTACTTTAAAAATAATGAGGTTTAAATATTGTAAATATTTTTTATCTAGAAGGGTTTCTAGCTCTTCTTTTTCCTGTAGACATTGGACCTACTTTATCAGACACACATCTAAAGCCTATATAGTTTGTAGCCATATATTCTGGTAAATATCTTCTTTGTGCTGGGTCTAACCAATATTCTCTATCAGACCATGCACCACCTTTGTAAACTCTTGTTTTATCACTAATTAAAGTAGTACGTTTTTTAGCGTCATTTACAAGTATTTCTCTACCAGTAACAGAGTCTAAAACTCTTGTTGGTTTTCTTGGAGAATTGTACATGCTAGGTCTACTTTTAAAGCTTTCTTCATCATCTTCATAAAAACGAGATGATAATAAATCTCCATCTCCAATATTGGCATTGTCAGATTTTGCGAAATTTCTTCTTAAAGTAACATCTTTCTTTGTGATAGGCACATAAACGATAGTACCTGGTAATTGCTTAGGTACAATTTTACCATTTGGTAAAGTATCATAATCTACATTTGCGTTAGCGCTATTTTCTGCAAAAACTACATTGCCTTCACTGTCAATTAATTTTTTTGTGAATAGGTTTCCTCTAAAATAGTTAAAGTCATTCGCTTCGTTATCTATAATAGGTCTGTAAACGTCTGCAACCCATTCTGCAACATTACCAGACATATCATATAAACCAAAACCATTTGGAGGGTAAGACTTAATTTTATTAGGAATATCAGCTCCATCTGAACTCCAGCCAGATAAACCACTATATTCTCCTTTACCTTGTTTAAAGTTAGCTAATTGATCTCCTCTTGTTCTTTTGTTTTTAGAACGCGTATACTTGCTATTCCAAGCATATTTTTTACGACCTCTAATATTGTTGTATTCTCTATTTTCGATATTCGCTTTAGCTGCAAATTCCCACTCAGATTCTGTTGGTAGTCTAAAACGTTGCGTTAAAATACCATCTGCTTTGGTTATTTTTCTTCCTTGAAAAGCATCTTTTGGAGGTCTTGGCTCTCCTCTTTTTCTCATGGTTCTTCCTACACCTCTTTTGTAAATAGTAGTGTCACCATCAAACAACTTAGAATCATCTACTAAGAAAACATCAGTATCAAAAAAGTTACTTACAGTATCCATTTCAAAGATGTTTTTAATGTGACCTTTGTCTATTAATGTTTTAAGGTTTACAGCATTGGTTCTCCATTTACAGTATTCGTTAGCTTGAATCCAACTAACACCTACAACAGGATAATCTCCATAAGCTGGATGTCTAAAATAGTTTTCTGATAAAATATCTGTATTTCCTAAACTTTTTCTCCAAACCAAAGTGTCTGGTAAAGTAGAGTTGTAGATATGTCTATATTTTTCTTCTGCAGGATTAAATACATTTTTCATGTATTGCACATATAAAAAATATTCAGAGTTTGTAACTTCTGCTTCGTCCATAAAAAAGGAACGAACGTGCATTTTTCTTGGGGTAGTATTCCAATCGAACATTACATCATCTTGCACTTGACCCATGGTATATGAACCACCTTCTATGGCCACCATTCCTGGAGGTGGTTTTTGGCTGGCATCATATTTACCTTTGATAAAGTTACCATTGTTAGGATCGTTGAAAGCTAAACCAGTTAAACTAGATTTATTATCACTGTTTCTATTACAATTTGCTAATAATAATGTAGTTAGGACTACTAATGTTATTTTAAATATGTTTTTCATTTCCTAATTTAAAATTGTCAGGGTTTTTATAGTGATGCAATTTACAATAATTATAATTTAGAACAAGTAAATTATTAATTTTAACGCATCTATTTTTAATACATATTCTTTAAAACGATTGCTTTTTTGGTTTAGTATACTATATCTTTGTTTCTCATAAAATATCTACATATTATTGTCGTTATTTGAATAGTTATATGAAAAAACGATTTCTTCTTTTTCTATTAATTTTATCAAGTCAAATTGCAATAAGTCAAAATAACTCTGTTTTGTCTTCTGGAACTTGGTTTAAGTTTAGTATAGATACAACAGGGGTTTTTAAAATTGATAGAAACTTACTACAAAGTATTGGTATTTCTACAAGTGGTTTAAACCCTAGAAAAATTCATATTTATGGTAATGGAGGTCAGTTGTTACCTGAATTAAATAGTGCTTTTAGATATGATGATTTACAAGAAAATGCTATTTACATAGAAGGTGAAACTGATGGCTCTTTTGATGCCAATGATTTCATTTTATTTTATGCTAAAGGGTCTCATGACTGGGTAGTAGATTCCACCAATGAAACAGCAACTCATAGGCAAAATATTTATTCTGATAAAGCGTATTATTTTATAACAGTTAATGAAACTGATGGTAAAAGAATTCAAGCTAAGACTGTAAATAACAACACAGCTACAGCAACAATTTCTATTTTTGATGATTTTACCTTTATCGAAAAAGAAGAAAAAAGCATTTTGGCAGCTGGTACACAATGGTTTTACAACGAAGACTTTAACATTACCAATACACAAGAATTTAAAATTGCTTTTCCTAATGCTGTAAGTGCAGAAGAATTAGAGGTAAGTGTAAGAGGAGTTACGAATTCTGTGGTTAATTCTTCAATGGCTGTACAGTTGAATAGTCAAGATATTTTTACCATAAATTATCCAGGCATAAATGCAAGTTCTTTAACAAAAGCAATTGCATTAGAAAGAAGTGCAAAAGTGACTAATTCATCAGAAAATTTAGCCATTTCTATTACATATGATAATAATGGAAATCCTTCTGCGAGTGCTTTTTTAGATTATGTTGAAGTTATAGGAAAAAAGAATTTAAGGTTTTCAGATTTTCAGTTTTCATTTAGAAGCTTTCAGCAAGCCAATGCAACAGGCACTATAGCATATCAAATTCAAAATGGAGCTAATGCTTTTCAAGTTTGGGATGTAACAGATTATATAAATCCCACACAAATTATAAATGAAGATACTGGATCTAATTTTACTTTTAAAGATAGTACAGGTGAGTTAAGAGAATATATTATACTTGATCAAAATGATTTTTACATTCCAGAAACGATACAAAATAGTAGAGTAGAAAATCAAAATTTACATGTTTTACAAGATATTAATTACATCATTATAACCAACGAAGAACTATCTAACCAAGCACAAAGATTAGCAGATTATCATCAAAATAATTCAAATTTAACGACCAAAGTAGTGTTGATAGATGAAATTTATAATGAGTTTTCATCAGGTTCAAAAGACATTACAGGGGTAAGAGATTTCATAAAATACATCTATGATTCTAATACTACATCTGATAAAAAATTACAATACGTTTGTTTTTTTGGAGATGCATCTTACGATTATAAAGATCGAATAGAAGCTAATAATAATGTAGTACCTGTAAAATTGTCTACTATTAGTTTTAATTTGGCAAGTTCTTATGTGACAGATGATTTTTTTGTGATGCTAGATGCTGATGAAGGAATTATGAGAACTTCTCATACCATAGATGTGGTTTCAAGTAGAATACCTGTGTCAACAGTCTCTGAAGCTACAGGTGTTATTGAATGAAATTTATAATGAGTTTTCATCGGGTTCAAAAGACATTACTGGGGTAAGAGATTTCATAAAATACATCTATGATTCTAATACTGCACCTGATAAAAAATTACAATACGTTTGTTTTTTTGGAGATGCATCTTACGATTATAAAGATCGAATAGAAGCTAATAATAATATAGTACCCGTAAAATTATCTACTATTAGTTTTAATTTGGCAAGTTCTTATGTGACAGATGATTTTTTTGTGATGTTAGATGCTGATGAAGGAATTATGAGAACCTCTCATACCATAGATGTAGTTTCAAGTAGAATTCCTGTGTCAACAGTCTCTGAGGCTACAGATGTTATTGATAAAATACTATCTTATTATAGTAAAGGAGCCATTGGAGATTGGAGAAATACCATAACACTTTTGGCTGATGATATAGATGTTGCAGGTGAAGAAGTTATTGAACAAGGTGTAGAGTCAATAGCTGATGAAATAAAAGCGAATAAGCCTATTTTTAATATCAATAAAATATATGCTGATGCTTTTGTTCAAGAGAATTCTGCTGGTGGAGAACGTTATCCAGAAGTAAATAAAGCGATTACAAATGCTGTTGAAAAAGGGACTTTAGTGTTCGATTATTTTGGTCATGGAGGAGAAGATGGTTTTGCTTCAGAACGTTTTTTAGATAAAGAACAAATTCAAGGTTTTAATAATGCAAATACACTACCACTTCTAATTACAGTAACTTGTGATTTTTCTAGGTTTGACAATCCAAATAGAATCACTGCTGGCGAACTAAATTTTAAAAACAAAAATGGAGGCTCTGCAAGTATGATAACTACTACAAGAGAAGTTTTTATATCTACAGGTCAAAGTTTTAATGAGCAGTTAATTCGTGTTTTATTCGGTTTTAATAACGAAGACTATACCATTGCAGAAGCATTAGCTGTAGCTAAAAATCAATTTTCAAGCTCACAAAAATTCTTTATTTATTATTTTGGAGATCCAGCTATGAAATTAGCTATTCCTGAGCCTAATGTACGCATCACAAAAATGAATGATAAAGATATTACTCAATCTTTAGACACCATAAAAGCACTATCAAAAATTAAGTTTGAAGGTGTTGTAACAGATAATTCAAATAATATATTACCAAATTTTAATGGTACTTTATCTACCACAATTTTTGATAAAACGATTGATAAACAAACACTAGACAATGATGGTTTTGGTGTTGTCATGACTTTTGATACCCAAGACAGCAAACTGTTTAGAGGAAAGTCTACAATAGAAAATGGCGCTTTTAGTTTTGATTTTATTGTACCAAAAGATATCAAAATTGCTTATGGAAAAGGTAAAATAAGTTTCTATGCTGAAAATGGAGAAATTGATAAAGCAGGAGCCAATTTTGATATTATTGTAGGAGGGATCAACCAAAATGCACCAGAAGACAATATTGGTCCAGAAATTGGTTTGTTTATGAATGATGAATCTTTTATTGATGGAGGTAATACAAACGCTTCTCCTAATTTAATTGCTACGTTTTCAGATGCAAGCGGAATTAATACTTCTATTACAGCTGTAGATCATGATATCATTGCAATTTTAGATGGAGATACATCAAATCCTATTGTTTTAAATGATTTTTATCAAACAGAATTAAATGACTTTACGAAAGGTAAAGTAGTCTATAAGTTTCAAGATTTAGAAGTGGGTCCACATACATTAACGCTTAAAGCTTGGGACACATACAATAATTCATCAGAAACTACGTTGAACTTTGTGGTTGTTAGCGACACTATTTTAAATTTAGAAAATGTGTTGAATTATCCAAATCCTTTTGTAAATTACACAGAATTTTGGTTTAATCACAATAAACCTAATGAGCCCCTAGAAGTTCAAGTACAGATTTTTACAGTTTCAGGTAAATTGGTAAAAACAATCAATCAAAATATTCAAACCACAGGTAATTTGTCAAGAGAAATAGTTTGGAATGGTTTAGACGATTTTGGTAACAAAATAGGAAAAGGCGTTTACGTCTATAAATTAAAAGTAAAATCAACAACTAGTAATTTGGTTTCAGAGAAATACGAGAAATTAGTAATTCTTCAATAATCAAATCAATAACCAACGTTAAAAATAGAAAATGAAAAAAATTGGAATTTGTATAGCACTTTGTGCATTAGTTAGTTTAAAAGTAAACGCACAAACAAATACAACACAAACTGGGGGAATTACAACTGCAACTCCTTTTTTATTAATTGTGCCAGATGCTAGAGCAGGTGGTATGGGTGATATGGGTGTAGCTACATCTGCAGATGCTTGGTCTATTTTTCATAACCCAGCTAAAATGACATTTAATGATCGTCAAATAAAAACAGGAATTACATATTCACCTTGGTTACGTAATTTAACTGATGATATTTTTATAGGTAGTGGTTCTTATATAAATAGATTTAGTGAAAATGCGGCTTGGGGTGCTGAGTTTAGGTATTTTTCTCTTGGTCAGATTGATTTAACAGATAATTCTGGTAACCCAAATGGAAGTATAAATCCAAATGAATTTGTAGTAACAGGTTCTTATGCTTTAAAATTAAGCGAAACTTTTTCTATGGGTGTAGGTTTAAAATACATAAGATCTAACTTAGCTTTTAATGGAACTGCAGGTAATACATTACAACCTGTAAATTCTTTTGCAGTAGATGTTTCTGGATATTTCCAATCTTTCGAAGAAAATTATGGAAGCTTTAATGGACGCTACAGACTTGGTTTTAATATAACCAATATTGGTCCAAAAGTTTCATATACGCCAGGTCAAGAAGACTTTATACCCACAAACTTAAAGTTTGGTGGTGGTTTCGATTTTATACTTGATGATTATAATATTATCTCAACAAATGTTGAATTCACTAAATTATTGGTACCAACTCCACCTGTTAGAGACTCAAATGGTGATGTTGTAGAAGGTAAAGATGATAATGTAGGTTGGGTTCAAGGTATTTTTCAATCATTTGGAGATGCTCCAGGTGGTTTTTCTGAAGAATTACAAGAATTTACCTATGCTTTAGGTGCAGAATATTTATACAACAATGCTTTTGCAGTTAGATTAGGCTATTTTCATGAAAGTCAAGATAAAGGAAATAGACAATATTTTACACTAGGTGGAGGTTTTAAAACCAATGCTTTAAATATAGATTTATCGTATTTAATAAATTCATCTGATGTTAATAATCCATTAGAAAACTCTTTACGTTTTTCACTTTCTTTTGATTTAGGAGAGATTTATGACAATTATTAAAATGTAAAAAATTTAATTAACTTTATACTATCAAAAAGCAGTCATAAAAGACTGCTTTTTTTGACACCTTTAGTTATGAGAAACGTAAACATTTCAACTACAATAACCTTATTTGATGATATTTCAGAACTTGCTTCTGAAGATAAAATGTTGATGAATGCAGCCATAAAAGCTAAAAATTCATCTTATGCACCCTATTCAAAATTTACAGTAGGTGCAGCTATTTTGTTAGAAAATGATAAAGTTATTTTAGGGAGTAATCAAGAAAATGCAGCCTATCCTTCAGGCATGTGTGCAGAAAGAGTAGCTATTTGGAAAGCAGGAAGTGAGTATCCTGATATTAAAATTAAAAAAATAGCTATTACAGCAAGTTCAAAACTAAAAAAAGTAGACAAACCTGTAGGACCTTGTGGAGCTTGTAGACAATCTTTACTTGAATATGAAGTGAAACAAAATCAATCATTCCCAATACTTTTTATGGGTGAAGTAGGCGAAATTGTTAAAACAAACTCTTTAGTGGATTTGTTGCCTTTTTCTTTTGATGGCTCCAGTCTTTAAGTAGCCTCATTTTTTGGTTGGGTATCGTATATTTTTATACATAAAACGATTAGTTAAGTTTTAATAGGCTTAAGTATATATAGTCTTTAGGAGATTTTTTACATTTTAATGAAATCGATTTCGTTAGATTGAGTTTCGGGTGCTTTTTTTATAATCACTAAAAAAAAGGTTAACGATGTATAACTTTGAGGTCTAAACTTTTGCTTCAATGATTTCATCTAAAATAACAGGTACAGGTACTTTTATTCCTTCACTAAAAAAAGAAAACACAGATTTTTTAGAAGATCGTTTTTTAAATAATGATGGTTCAGATTTTGCTTCACCTAATGAAGAAATTATAGAAAAATTTAAAGCCATAACAGGTATTGAAGAAAGACGTTATGCTGTTGACAAATACAAAACTTCAGACTTAGCATTTTTTGCTTCAGAAAAAGCCATTGAAGACGCAAAAATTAATAAAGAAGAATTAGACTACATCATTTTTGCTCATAATTTTGGAGACCTAAAGCAAGGAGCTATACAAGGAGATACTTTACCAAGTTTAGCTACAAGAGTTAAGTATAAATTGGGTATAGAAAATCCTAACTGTGTGGCTTATGATGTTTTATTTGGTTGTCCTGGTTGGGTAGAAGGAGTTATACAAGCACAAGCTTTTATTAAAGCTGGTATTGCAAAAAAATGTCTGGTAATTGGTGCAGAGACATTATCTAGAGTGGTAGATAAGTTTGATAGAGATTCTATGATTTATAGTGATGGAGCAGGAGCTTGTATTGTTGAAAAAACTGAAGACCAAGATTCTGGTATTTTAAGTCATGCTTCTCAGACTTTTGCAAAAGATGAAGCCTATTTTTTACATTATGGAGGTTCATATAATAAAAGTGAAGATCAAAACATTCGTTATATAAAAATGTTTGGGCGTAAAATTTATGAGTTTGCCATCACAAATGTGCCAAAAGCAATGAAAATGGCATTAGATAAAAGTGGCGTGAATATAGATGATGTAAAAAAAGTATTTATTCATCAAGCCAATGAAAAGATGGATGAAGCCATCATTAAACGTTTTTACAGATTGTATAAAAAACCTATTCCTGAAGGAGTTATGCCTATGAGTATTCATAAATTAGGTAATAGTTCTGTAGCAACAGTGCCTACTTTGTTAGACTTAGTTTTAAAAGGTAAAATAAAAGATCAAGAAGTACGCAAAGGAGATGTAATTATTTTAGCTTCAGTGGGTGCAGGTATGAATATAAATGCTATTGTATATAAATATTAGAAAACACTTACTGATCTATCATACCTAAATTCTCAAGATTTTTTACGAATTCTAATTTGTTCTAAAAATTCCTAGCCTTATATCGTAAAAATCATATCAAAATATTATTTTTGCGCATGCAACAACACAATGTACTTATATTAGACTTTGGTTCTCAATACACGCAATTAATTGCAAGAAGAGTAAGAGAACTAAATATTTACTGCGAAATTCATCCTTTTAACCATATGCCAGACAATTTAGATAGCTTTAAGGCTGTTATTTTATCTGGTAGCCCAAACTCTGTAAGAGGTGAGCAAGTTTTACATCCAGATTTATCTGAAATTAGAGGTAAAAAACCTGTTTTAGCAGTTTGTTATGGAGCTCAGTATTTAGCACACTTTTCTGGAGGTAAAGTAGCAGAATCGAACACTAGAGAATATGGTAGAGCTAACTTGTCTTTTATTAAGACAGGTGAAGAATTCTTTAAAAATATTTCTGAAGGTAGCCAAGTTTGGATGAGTCATTCAGATACAATTAAGCAATTGCCAGAAAACGGAATTTTATTAGCTAGTACTGCTGATGTTGAAAACGCAGCTTATAAAATTGAAGGAGAACAAACTTTCGGAATTCAGTTTCACCCAGAAGTATACCATTCTAAAGATGGTAAACAATTATTGGCAAACTTTTTGGTAGATATTGCAGAAGTAGCACAAACTTGGACACCAGATTCATTTGTAGAAAGTACAGTTGATGCTATTAAAGAAAAAGTAGGTAATGATAAAGTTGTTTTAGGGCTTTCTGGAGGAGTAGATTCAACTGTGGCAGCTGTTTTATTACATAAAGCAATAGGTAAAAACCTCTATTGTATTTTTGTAAATAATGGTTTGTTAAGAAAAAATGAGTTCAAAAATGTATTAAATCAATACGAAGGTATGGGTTTAAACGTTAAAGGAGTAGATGCATCAGAACGATTCTTAAAAAAATTAGAAGGAATAATAGATCCTGAAGGAAAACGTAAGGCAATTGGAAATACCTTTATTGATGTTTTTGACGATGAAGCACATAAAATAAAAGATGTGAAGTGGTTAGCTCAAGGTACTATTTATCCAGATGTTATTGAGTCTGTGTCTGTAAATGGAGGTCCATCAGCAACCATAAAAAGTCATCATAATGTAGGAGGTTTACCAGATTTTATGAAACTTAAAATTGTAGAGCCTTTACGAATGATATTTAAAGATGAGGTAAGAAGAGTAGGAGCTTCATTAGGTATAGATGCTGCACTTTTAGGACGTCATCCATTTCCTGGTCCTGGATTAGGAATCAGAATTCTTGGAGATATTACCGCTGAAAAAGTGCGTATTTTACAAGAAGTAGATGCTATCTTTATAAACGGATTAAAAGAAGATGGATTGTATGATAGCGTTTGGCAAGCAGGAGCTATGTTGTTGCCTGTAAACTCTGTTGGAGTAATGGGTGATGAAAGAACCTATGAAAAAGTAGTAGCTTTAAGAGCTGTAGAAAGTACAGATGGTATGACTGCAGATTGGGTAGATTTACCTTATAAGTTTTTACAAAAAACGTCTAACAAAATAATAAATCAAGTAAAAGGTGTAAATAGAGTTGTATATGATATTAGCTCTAAACCACCTGCAACTATAGAATGGGAATAAAATATATGAAGCATTTAAAGTTTTTTATTTTTCTGTGTATTTTAACTTTCACAGTTTCTTGCGGACAGCAAAAAAGGTACATACAGTATAAAGTTAAAAAAGGAGAAACTATGAGCCAAATTGCTCAGAAGTTAAATATGAAAACAGAAAAATTGCTTCGTTTAAATCCTGATGTTGTTGGTGAACCAAAACCAAATACTTTTCTAGTTGTCTCAGAACAAAAACTAAATAATTTAAAAAAGCCAACAAAGAAAGAAGTTATTGAAGAAAAATTAGATACAATTTCTAATAAAGTAATTATAGATAAAGATAGTACAGTTGTAGAAAATGTATTTAAAAACTTCGAGGTTTATGAGATTAAAAAGGGAGATACCTTTTACAATATTGAAAAAAGATTTGGGGTAAATAGACAAGAATTACTTGTTTTAAATCCTGAGTTAAAAGAAGGTTTAAAGCTAGGCATGATTTTAAAAATTAAAGAGATAATTCCAGAGATCATTGATGAAGATGAATATGAAGATTATATTGATTTTAATAAAGATTTAAAAGTAGCCTTATTATTACCATTAAAGACATATAAATATCAAGTAGATACACTTACATTAAAACAAATTTTTGCTAAAGATGCAGCATTGTTAAATATTGCTACAGATTTCTACTTAGGGGCTGAATTAGCAGTAGACTCTTTAAGAAATAAAGGAGTAAATATAGATTTAAGTGTTTTTGATACTGGAGAAAGAGGTGCAAATAATTTGGGAGATATCATTTATGATAACAACCTTAATGATAATGATGTTGTCATTGGTCCTTTTTATTC
>JGI26079J46598_1001016_pt1 | contig 11456 bp, 13 predicted proteins | sample SaaInl59LU_5_DNA_FD_46598 | JGI IMG/M metagenome (IMG submission 46598) | reverse complement strand
TTATAGGGTCTTTAGAGTTTTTTAATTTTATGACTGAAACTCTATTTGATAAGATCATCAAAAAAGATATTCCTGCTGATGTCATTTATGAAGATGAAAAATCTATTGTAATTAAAGATATCAACCCGCAAGCTCCAATTCATTTACTAATCATTCCAAAAAAAAATATAACAATGCTCTCAAGTGCAGATGAAGAAGATAAAGAAATATTAGGCCATCTTATGTTAGTTGCAGGAAAGGTTTCAAAAATACTAAAGTTAGATAATACATTTAATATTGTTATTAATAATGGAGCAAATGCAGGTCAAACTGTATTCCACCTTCACCTACATTTACTCTCTGGTAAATCCTTAAACTGGTTGCCGGCTTAATAAAAAATATAAGCGGCTAGGCCAAGTAGAAATACTATAAAACCAATTCCTACTACAAAGAATGAACCAAATTTAATTGTTGTTATATCATCCATTTTAAATTCCCCCTCCAAAAAATATAACAAAAATATAATGATTAGCAAGGTAAAAATTAATATAGAATATCAATAAGAAACCTATATTTATAAATTTTGAACAATTCAACAACCACAGTTTTCAATAAAAAAGTAAAGTCATGGATAGCATATGATGTTGGAAACTCTGCTTTTGCAACTACCGTGGTTGCTGGTTTTTTTCCTGTTTTTTATAATCAATATTGGGCTAGTGGTATTGATGTGGATGATGCAACTGTATATAAAACCNTAGCCTTAGCAATNTGTAATTCAATTGTCTTACTTACNGCACCATTTATTGGCGCTATCACTGATATAAATAACGCAACTAAAAAAACTCTTATTTTATTTACAACCATTGGAGCTTTATTTGTAGGTTTACTATCTATACTTTCATTAGGTTCGTGGTTATATGCCTTGATTTTCTTTTGTATTGCAAATTATTGTTTTGCCGTAGGTCAAATACCATANGATAAGATTTTAACTAAAATAGCACCACAAAATAAGCTTTCACAAATATCGAATCAAGGATATGCCTGGGGTTATCTTGGCGGTGGGACTCTATTTCTTGTTAATGCATTAATGTTTCTTTACTGGGATAAAATAGGCCTTCAGTCTTCTGCAGATGCAGTTAAACTATCATTTATTATGGTTTCCATCTGGTGGTTTGCCTTTATGCTTCCTATTAAAAAAAACTATAAAGAAAATATTCTCCATCACAAAAAAACATTTTTAATAAATGAATCTTTCAAAAATATTCTCACTACTTTGAGATCTATTTCTCAATACAGAAATGTTTCTTTATTTTTATTAGCTTTCTTTCTTTTTATTGATGGCGCTCATACTGTTATTTATCTTGCAGCAGATTTTGCTCTTAATGTTGGCTTAAAGGCTAATGATGTTATTCCTGCACTAATTTTAGTTCAATTTGTAGCATTTCCAGCAACACTTCTCTGGGGTTATATAGCTGATAAATATGGTGACAAGCCAGTTTTATTTATTACTATTCTTTTTTACATATTTATTATATTTTTCTCAACCACTCTCTCATCCGCTTCTGAATTTTATATTTTAGCAATTTTAGTTGGTGGCGTTCAGGGAGGTATTCAAGGAAGCTCTCGAAGCTTATATGGAAAAATTATCCCACCTGAGAAAGCAGGAGAATTTTTTGGAATCTATAATGTCTTAGGAAGAGCAGGTGCTATATTTGGACCATTAATGGTTGGTGGCTTATTAGCTCTTTATGGTGATGTAAGAATTTCACTACTTCCTATAGCAGTCCTATTTATCCTTGGNGGGCTAGTCTTATTAAAAGTAAAAGAATCGAATGAAATTTAGTCTTAATCTAAACAAGATAGCTCTTTTAAGAAATGCAAGAGGTGAGAATAATCCTTGTCTTGAAGAATTTGCAAACTCAGCTATTAATCTTGGCGTAGATGGTCTTACACTCCATCCAAGACCAGACCACAGACATNCAACAAGTAATGATGTGATTTCGCTAGCAAATTTAGCTAAATCAAGAAATGTTGACTTTAATTTGGAAGGCAATCCATTTTCAGAGGAACTTAATGAGTTCATGGGTTTTAATAATCTTGTAAAAGTATGTCAGCCAGAACAAATAACACTCGTACCTGACTTGCCTAATCAAATTACATCAGACCATGGTTGGGAGTCTGGCGATCATGACCAAAAATTAAGAGAATCAGTAAGGTTGCTCAAGAGCCTTTCTAGCAACTCACAAATCTCTTTATTTGTAGACCAGCTTAAGGGTGATAAAGCTAACATTGATATTATTGACTATGCACAAAATATAGGTGTTGATGGGATAGAAATTCATACTGGTCAATTTTCTAAAAGTATAGAATCTGGAGATCTTTCTATTATTTCCTCACTTTCAGAATTANTTCTAAAAGCAAACTCTACGCACCTATTTGTTAATGCTGGCCATGATTTAAATCTAATAAATTTACCAGAGCTTATTAAAATTGGTGGTATTAATGAAGTTTCTATTGGGCATGCAGTTATAGTTGATGCCTTGAAAAATGGCTTCGAAGACACTATAAAGAGTTATATAAATACAATTAAGGAANAGGTATGAGTATTGAAGAAAAATTAAGAGAACAAATCAAAGACAATGACCTTTTAATCTATATGAAAGGGACGCCTTACGAACCAAAGTGTGGCTTTTCTGCTAAAACAGTTCAAGCGCTAATAGAATGCGAGGCACAGTTTTCCTATGTAGATATTTTAGAAAATAATGATGCTAGAGCCACATTGCCTTCGGTGTCTGATTGGCCAACTTTTCCGCAAGTGTTTGTGAAAGGCGAGCTTATAGGCGGTGCTGATATTGTTACTCAAATGCACGAGTCCGGAGATCTAAGAAAGTTTATTGAAAGTTCTCTTAGCTAGAATAGTCGTTTAGAACTCTACAAAATACCTTGGCAGTAACGTCAGAGTCGTAGGCAGCTGAATGAGCCTCTTTAGAATCATAATCAATAGAAAGTGAATCACAAATTCTAGCAAGTACAGTCTGGTTTGTTGCTAAAACACCCAGGCTTACTGTATCTAATACCGAAAAAGGGTGAAAAGGAGATCTTTTGATTTTGTTTCTTGCTATAGCCTCGTTTAAAAATGATAAGTCAAAATGTGCATTGTGGCCAACGAGTATAGCTCTTGAGCACTCATATTTAGCTTTGGCTTTATTGATAATAGTAAATAGCTCTTGTAATGCATGGCTTTCAGGGACAGCATTCCTTAATGGATGATTTAGATTAATTTTTGTAAATTCCAATGATTCATCTTCTACAACAAGCCCCTCATAGGGTTCAATATGGAATCGGTGGGTTTCACCAACCAATAGAATATCTTCAGACTCTTCTATAAGTGTTATAGCAATTTCAAGAATTGCATTTTCTTTTGAATCAAAACCACCTGTTTCTAGATCCACTACAACAGGTAAATATTTTCTAAATCTATTTTTTAGCATTAATTATCATCCTGTAGGAATGTATTAATTTCATTTTCATTAAAGCGATGTAATTTAGATAAATCAGATTTTATAATTTTATTCTGCATTTCATCAATCATTTTAGATTTATCTATATTTCTGTTCTTGAGTTGAAGGTTTAGAGTATCGCTAATCTCCATATTTTTATCGCTAAAGTTGATCAACTTATTTCTTTTTTCATTAATTGTTAAATTTTCTTTTGAGTCATAAAAAAACTGTGAAACCTCTCTTGGCTTGGCTGCATCTTGATCAGAAAGGGGTATTATTTCAATACAATCAACGGGACATGGCTCAATACAGAGCTCACATCCTGTGCATAAATCATCAATTATTGAATGCATCATATTAGTTCCGCCAGTGATAGCATCAACCGGGCAGGCTGATATGCATTTCTTACATCCTATGCATTCTTCTTCAATAATTTTAACTTTTTGACTTTTAATTGTTGGACCATATTCAGAATTTACAGAAATATAATTTGTATTAGTAATGGCATTTAATTTTTTTAAAGTTTTAATTCCCCCTGGAACACATCTGTCATGAGGAGAGCCATTAACTATGGCTTCAGCATATTGCTTGCATCCAGGCGTGTCACATCTTCCACACTGTATCTGAGGTAACTCTTTGTGTATTAAATCAATTAGTTCCAATTTATTTTTTTAATACGCCAAGTTTTTCTTGGAGTTTTGAATTAGATGTTGTGTAACCAAAAGGGACTCTTTCACCAGGATAAATTCTCTTATATGCTTTTTGAACAGCCAAAGTTGTTTCATGAAAACCAGATAGAATTAAATCAAGCTTTCCAGGATAATCATTTATATCTCCTACAGCAAAAATTCCTTCTCTTGAGGTTTCAAAATTTTCAGTATTAACATTAATTTTTTTATTGTTAAGTTCTAATTCCCAATCAAGAATAGGGCCAAGTTTTTTATTTAATCCAAACAAAAATATTAATTCATCTGCTTTATGAGTGATAATTTCTTTTGTATCAAAGTTTTTTAAAGAAACTTCACTAACTTTTTCTTCACCATGAATATCTTCTATCACATATGGAGTTAAGAGATTAATTTTTTTATCTTTTACAAGGTTTCTCATTAGTTCTTCAGTATGAGGAGCCCCTCTAAAAGCATCTCTTCGATGAACCAATGAAAGACTCTTTGATTCTTTTGCTAGTTCTACAGACCAATCTAATGCTGAGTCACCGCCGCCAAAAATAAATATGTCTTTGTCCTTATATTTCTCTTTTGATCTAACTGCATAATTAACTCCATGATCAAGAAACTTATCAGGATCTTCTATATTTGGCGGTCTGCGTGCTTCAAATGAGCCAGCACCAGCTGCTATAAATATATTTTTTGAAATAAATGAATTATTTTCGTTTGTAGTTACTTTCCAAAAAATACCATCTTCTTGGTTTGCCTCTTCTATAGTTTCAACTCTTTGATTTAAATATAGGTCGTAATCAAAAGGCTTAATCTGCTGAAGAAGCGCATCAACATGTTCTTGTGCAGTCTGAAAAGCTACTCCTGGTATGTCGTATATAGGCTTTTCTGGATAAAGCTCCGCACATTGCCCACCAGGCTTATCAAGGTTGTCTATAAGAACACAATTAAGACCTAATAAACCAGCTTCAAATACAGTGAATAAACCAACTGGTCCTGCACCAATAACAATAATATCTGTTTCCTTAATCATTACTTAACTCTCAAACCTGGCTTTGCTCCACTATCTGGTGATATTAGATATATACCTTCATCATCACTGGAGGCTAGAACCATACCTTCAGATAATCCAAATTTCATTTGCCTTGGTTCAAGATTGCTGACTAATATGACTAACTTGTTTGTTAAATCTTCTGGGTTGTAAGCTTTTTTAATACCAGCAAAAACTTGCCTATCACCTAACTCACCAACATTTAGATTTAGCTTAAGTAATTTATCAGCACCTTCAACAAGTGACGCTTCTACAATTTGCGCAACCCTAAGATCAACATCAGCAAATTGTTTTATATCAATAAAATTATTATCATTCATAGGTTCATCCTTCTTTAAATTAATTGGTTCTAGCCTGTTTAACAATGGCACATAGTTATTTATTGGTTTTTGAAGCATTTTATCTAAATCTTCAAAAGTATTTTCAGTACTGTTAAGAAATTCAAACGCATTTTTTGTAATATTAGGAATTATTGGTTGTAAATAGATGCTAAGTAATCTGAATGCATATAAAGCCGAAGATGATATATCTATCGCGTCATTTAGTTCTTTTTTCCACGGAGTGCTGTCATTAATATATTTATTTATATCATCTGCCATTTCCATGATTAGCCTAACAGCTTTGGAGTAATTTCTTGAATTATAATAACTAGTTACTAAAGGTTTTTTTGATTTAATGCTTTCAATTAATTCATTATTAATATTATCTGATAATTTATTGTCATTTTTTTTGATAAATGATGAGCAGCGGCTGGCAATATTACAGTATTTGCCAACTAAGTCAGAATTTATTCTTGTTACATAATCTTCAAGATTTAAGTCAATATCTTCAACTTTATCATTGAGTTTTGCTGCAAAATAATAGCGCAATGTTTCAGGATCACATACCTCTGCAAATTCTCTTGCTAGGATGCCAGTACCCTTTGATTTTGACATTTTTTCGCCATTTATAGTTAAAAAACCATGTACATATATTCCATCTGGCAATTTTAAGTTAGCTGAATCTAACAATGCAGGCCAAAATAAACCATGAAAATATGCAATATCTTTTCCAATGAAATGATAGATCTCATAGTTAGAATCTTTAGACCATAATTCTTCCATTTTTTTGTNATTTGAGGATGCCCAGTTTTCAATAGACGCTAAATAGCCAATAGGGGCGTCAAGCCAAACATAAAAATATTTATNAATCTCTCCAGGNATACTAAAACCAAAGTAGGGGGCATCTCTCGATATGTCCCATTGCTGAAGATCATCATTTACCCATTCACTTAATTTATTAACAATAGGTTTTTGAAGATCNCTCTTTTGAAGAAAATCTTTTAAAACGTTGATTTGTTTAGGTAAATTAAAAAATATATGCTCACTATCCTTGTGAATTGGCGTAGTACCAGAAAGAGCAGATATCGGGTTTTTAATTTCACTTACGTCGTATGTTGCCCCACATTTGCTGCAACCATCTCCATACTGGTTCTCTTCGTTGCACTTTGGACATGCACCTTTTACAAACCGATCTGATAAAAACATAGATTCCTTTTCATCAAATAGCTGTTTAATAGTTTTTCTTGTTATTAAATCTTTATTTTTTGCTTCGTTATAAATAAATTCTGAGTACTTTTTATTTTCATCCGAATGAGTGGTATGAAAATTTGTAAAATCGATGTCATATAATTTATATGTTTCTATATGATCTATTTGCACATCCTTGATAAGTTGCTCTGGTTCAACGCCCAATTCTTTTGCTTTAAGCATTACTGGAGTTCCATGAGTGTCATCAGCACAAAAGAATAAGCACTCGTTACCAATCAAGTTATTAAATCTCACCCATATATCAGTCTGTACCGCTTCTAAAATATGACCTAGATGCAGGGACGAATTAGCATAAGGAAGTGCTTGAGTAACAAGTATTTTTCTTTTTTTTGTATTAGCAACGTCCATAACAACTGTATTATATGTGAAAATACATTTTATATGAGTATTAAAAAAATAATATCTGTAGCCTCTGCCAAGGGCGGGGTAGGGAAAAGTACTATCACCGCATTGCTTGCAATGAATTTTGCAAAAAATTTTAAAGTAGGCATTTTAGATGCAGATATATATGGACCAAACCAACACATTCTATTTAACGTAGAAAATAAAAAACCTAACTATATTAAGGATAAAGATAAAACATTAATGGAGCCTATCGAGTCTATGGGCGTTAAATTAAATTCAATGGGTTTTATTTTAGATGATGATAGGGCTGCTATATGGAGAGGCCCAATGTTAAGTGGGGCTATTAAGCAATTAATGAGCTTAACAATTTGGGGTGAATTAGATTATTTGTTTATTGATATGCCTCCAGGGACGGGTGATGCATACTTAACAGTTGCGTCTGAAGTAAAACCTGATCACAGTCTTTTGGTAACAACTCCAAATAAATTAGCAATTCACGATACTTTAAAATCAGTATCTTTTTTTAACAAATTAGATATAAATCTAATAGGGTTTATTGAAAATAATACCTCAAATCAGTTATTTGAAGCTGATTATGAATCTTTACTATCAAAAGATCAGCCCTGTATAGGTAAAATATTATATAACGAAGATATATATAATTTAAATTTAAATAAGTCCTCAAACTTGGTTTCTGATATATCAAGCGCAATTCAAACCCTTGTATAATAAAGTTATGAGATCATTTATTTTCACAATTTTTGTTTGTTCTTCATTTCTAATTGCTGAAGATATAAATGATCCCTTTGAAGATTTAAATAGATTATCATTCGAATTTAATGAATCTTTGGATGCAAATTTTCTTAAACCCATCGCCGAAACTTATTCAAAATCCCCAAGACTATTAAAAAAAGGCGTCACGAATTTTTTTGATAACCTTGAAGAGGTAGATACTACTGTAAACCAGCTATTACAAGGAAAAATTGGATATGCAGTCAATGATCTTACAAGATTTGTTTTAAATTCTACAATTGGTCTTGGTGGTGTACTAGATGTTGCAACTCCCTTGGGACTCAAAAGACATGAAGANGATTTTAGTCAAACCCTTGCATTATGGGGGGTTCCTTCTGGNCCNTACATAATGTTNCCACTTTTAGGCCCATCTAGTGTCAGGGATGTCTTTAGCAGGCCTGTATCATCGCTTTTATCAGTCACCTTCCATATGACAGAGAGTGATGTAAATATTGCTCTAAAAGCTGTTGATGCACTTGAAACAAGAGAAAGATTACTGGAGATTGAATCATTAATATATGGAGATAGGTATGATTTTGTAAAAGATTCTTATGTCCAGTATATGATTTATGAAGTTAGTGATGGCGAAAATGTTGTTGATGAATTTGTAGATGATATGGATGATTTTTTAATAGAATAAAAGATCTTCTAAATCTTTTCGTTGAGACTTTATCTCACCCAGTCTAATAATCTCTAAAATTTTTAAACGAAATGTTTTTGCAAATTTATCACCCCTTGATAATCCAAATAAATGCTTCATCATTCTCGAGATCTCATGTCCTTCTGTAATTTTTTCTTCAACGTAATCTAAATATTGGTTTAAGATAATTTTTTTTGATTTTTTGATATATTCAAGACCATATATTTCAGAGTCTATATCCTTAATTAAAAAAGGGTTCTCATAAGCAGCTCTTCCAATCATAACCCCATCAACATGCTCAAGATGTTGTTTTGTTTCGTCAATTGATTTAATTCCACCATTAATAATAATATTAAGGTTGGGGAAATCTTTTTTTAAGTTATACACATAGTCATATTTTAATGGAGGTATATGCCTATTTTGTCTTGGGCTTAAGCCTTTCAAAATTCCATTTCTTGCATGTATAACAAAATTATTAATACCTGTTTCTTGTATTATGTTTACAAAATTATATAAGAACTCATAGTCAACATGATCATCTACGCCTAACCTGCATTTAATTGATACTGGAACAGATACATTGTCTTGCATTGAGCTCAAACAATCAGCTACGTGATTAGGTTCAAGCATCAGACATGCTCCAAATCTACCTTTTTGAACTCTATCTGAAGGGCAACCAACATTTAAATTAATCTCATCATAACCATAGTCTTCAGATATCTTTGCACATTCAACTAAGTCTTTAATATCAGAGCCTCCTAGCTGAACAGCTACAGGGTGTTCTTGTGGGTTATATTCTAATTGATGAAAGCATTTCCCAAATAGAATGGCTCCTGTAGTGACCATCTCGGTATACAAATAAACTTTTTTTGAAATCAACCTCAAGAGATATCTATCGTGCATATCTGTGTACTGCATCATTGGGGCAATACAAACCTTGTGCTCTGTGGCAAAAGACATATCTAAAGCAGAAATACTATTGATGTAAAACCAACAATTGAGAGAACTATAGTATAAGGCAAGGCCATCATTACCATTCTTAGGTAGGATAAATTAATTAAAGGTGCTAATGATGATGTAAGTAGAAATAGAAATGCAGCTTGTCCATTTGGGGTTGCAACACTTGGTATATTTGTACCTGTATTAATTGCAACAGCCAAATTATCAAACTCCTGTCTTGTAATTAACCCGCTATCAAGTGCGGCCTTAACTTCATTAATATATATTGTTGCCACAAAAACATTGTCACTAATAGCAGACAACACTCCATTTGCTACAAAAAATAGAGGAGGTTGGGTATCAGCGCTTTGTGCCAGAACAAAGTTAATTACAGGAGAAAATAGATGTTGATCATGGATAACACTAACGATTGCAAAAAAGACTGCTAGCAAAGCTGTAAACGGAAGAGCTTCATGGAAAGCTTCTCCTAAATCATGCTCTTCAGTAATACCTTTAAAAGATGTTAAAAGAATGATGACTGCTAAACCAATCAAACCAACAGCAGCCACATGAAGTGCAAGTGCTACAACTAGGAAGATAGCAACTAATCCCTCTACTAATAGCTCAGCTTTATGAATTGCAGTCGTATTTTGTTTTTCATACTCATCAAAATCATTAAAGATTTTTCTAATACTTTCTGGCAATTGATTACCAAAACCTGCTATTGAAAATCTTTCTACAAAAACACATGTTATAAACCTGCTACAAATACAGGCATTGTAATAGGCGCCATTCTCATAAAGAATTCTATAAACTCCCAACCAGCAATTTTAGCTATTAATAAGTTCTGTGGTTCTCCAACAATTGTACAAACACCACCAAGAGCTGTTCCAATTGCACCATGCATGACCAAGTCTCTTAAAAACCCTTTGAATTTTTCCATATCTTCATGGCCAGCACCATCAAGCAATGAGTTATCAAGATAATCATGCCCATGGTCACTGAAAGCTTTTCCTGAAGATACTGTATGAAATACTCTATAAAATCCTATAGTTACTCCAATCAAAACAGCTGTAACAGTAAGCGCATCCAAGAATGCTGATAATACCGCTGCTGAAATACAGAAAAGTAGTGAAAGTAATGGTTTTAGATTCTATCCTAAGAAGAAGTTTAGTAAAAATTGTTAACATTAAATTCTTCATAAAGAATATTCCGGCAACCATAAATACTAGTAAAAGTATAACTTCAAGATTATTTTCAATTTCATGCAGAATGTTATCAGTGGTTGTAAGACCTAAAACTATGGCTTCAATTGCAAGAAGACCTCCTGGTTGGAGGGGATAGCACTTTAAAGCTAATGCTAACGTAAAAATAAACTCTAATAGAAACATCCAACCAACAATAAACTCACCATTGTAATTAAGTGAATTTAAAACTATTAAGGCTATTGGATTAATTATTAGAAACACTACAATGGTAGACTTGTACCAACTTGGTGAATTGCCTAAAAACATTTTTTGTATCGTATTTATCATAGGTATCAGTAATTAAATAAATTTATAAGTTATATATGCATTTTAAAAGATTTTTTGAGTTTAAACCTAATAATAATAATATTTTTATTATATATAAGGATGGCAAAGTCATTTATGACCTAGATCAAAAAACTTTCATGCTTGAGGAATCCTTCTTAAATTATGAGGTTGAGTGCACAAAAATAGGTATTGCTATTAATGGTAAATCTAATATCTATGCAGTAGATGTCACTTATTCTAACTTCCAATTGAATGAGCAGGGATATACATCCCTAGTTGAATATGACTTACGTCAAATGATGTCTATGCTTAATGAAGATGATTTAAATCTTGTTGGTAGAGCTAACCAATTGTTGCATTGGCTAAAAAGCAATAAACATTGTGGATATTGTGGAGCTGTTAAAAATGAGGA
>JGI26079J46598_1001014_pt1 | contig 11460 bp, 13 predicted proteins | sample SaaInl59LU_5_DNA_FD_46598 | JGI IMG/M metagenome (IMG submission 46598) | reverse complement strand
AAAGGGTCTTTATATTTCTATATAAAGCCTAACTATGATTCTATTTTACCTGCGGTAGAGTATATTAAAAAAGATATTTTAAATTTAATCGAAACGCTCGAATGGATTGAATAATCTGAATATATTATCTGTGTTAACACCCTAACCTAAAAATGGAAAATAGTCATCTTAAAAACCTATCCAGCTTAATTTTAGCAACCTTATTTATAAGTACTTCTGGTGTGTTGGGGAAATACATTGCAATGCCTTCAGAAGTTATTATTTGGTTTCGATCTGCTTTTGCGATGCTTTTTCTGTATGGTTTTTGTAAATACAAAAAAATAAATCTAAGGGTTGTTGATTTAAAAACACATGTTTCTTTCATTATCAGCTCCCTTTTTATGGCTGCGCATTGGGTAACTTATTTTTATGCGTTAAAATTATCAAATGTAGCTTTGGGAATGCTTTCTTTATTTACATATCCAGTAATAACCGCATTGCTAGAACCTCTTTTTTTGAAATCTAAATTTAATCCATCACACCTTCTACTGGGCACTATGGTGCTCATTGGAGTATCTATTTTAACCCCTGAATTTAACATGGAAAGTTCTGATGTAAAAGGGATTCTATTTGGATTGTTTTCTGCTTTATGCTATTCAATTAGAATCTTAATTTTAAAACAACATGTAAAGCATTATCACGGAAGCATGCTTATGTTTTATCAAACCACCGTAATTACAATAGTACTCTTTCCTGTATTAATTTTTATGGATCTCTCTGGTTTTCAATCTCAGTTTCCCTACNTGCTATTACTCGCNTTGCTAACTACAGCCGTTGGNCATAGTTTGATGGTGNATGCTTTGAAGTTTTTTTCAGCATCTACCGCTACAATTATAAGTAGTATTCAACCTGTTTTTGGNATTATAATAGCCATTATAATTGTTGATGAAATTCCAAATAAAAACACCATTTGGGGAGGAGTATTAATTATTTCTACCGTATTTATTGAAACAATAAGATCTAAAAAGACCTCTTAATTATTTGGTCAATACATCTTGGTAATTTCGTTTTACAAAGACTAAGATTGTCTCCAAAATTTCTCCCATATTAGTGCACTCCTTAAACTTTACATCTCCAACATATTTAATCAANTGCTTTTTTAAAAGTTGGACATTATCAGGNAAAGAAAGTGTATCATTTTTCATGCATTTAATCAACCGAGAAGCTCTTCTTGGAGATGTAATCATTCTCTTTGCCATGAAAGAACGTTCTTCTAACTTATACTGCATAATAGAATTATTATCTAACTTTCTACTTACCATGTCTACAATTTTAAAATTTTCTTTCAAAAATTGCAAATCATACACTTTTAAATTTCCTTCAAAAGATTGTTGATCAAAATCTATTGCTCTGATTTTGTAAATAATTTGATCAAAATCATGGGTTGGAATAATTACATAATTATAGGAACGCATGTCTCCAAGCAGACGAACCAAACAACGCTCTTTGAACTTTACAAATTCTTTTGCTATTTGAGATTTTTCTGATTCAGTACATTTAGGTAAAAAGTCTTTGATAAAATCATCTCCTGGAATGCCTGAAATATGTTCTTCAATTAGGGTGTCTTTGTGTACCAAAAAATTCATGTTGTGTGGAGACAAAATATGCTCTAACTCCAAGCCATAAATTCTTGAAGCATCTGCTTTTTTAACATAGAAATAAGTGTAATTATCATTTATAATATTTCTGATTTTAACCCGAAAAGGTTTAGAATTTCCAAACGTACAATAATCAATACCGTCTACATTTAGAAACGGAATTGTTTCATCGTTCCCATCTGAATGAAGTATTGTGTATATTTTTTTTAAACTAGCATCAATTTCCTGTCTGTCAAAATCAGAATAAAAAGTTCTTATCCAAAGCGTATCAACATCATTTTTATCATACAAAACAACAGATCCTTGAAATCGTAATAAATCTTCATATAATACAGCTATTTTTACATTTCTGTTATATTTTTTCAAATAACTATCCAGCAATTCATTTACAGGAAATGTTGGCTTTTTTTTTGACATCAATTTTTTTCTAACCGCCATCTTCACTATTGATTTTTATCAAAAGTAGGAATAAATAAAAGAATCTCTCTGATTTCNTTGTATAAAACCCCTCGATATGGAGTTGTTTAAAATCCAAGTACCCTGGTAATGAAATCTAAAAAACGAAGCAACTAAACCAATGTAAAAAGCTTTCCTGGAAGAGGCGTTGTAAGCCCTTTTAATTCCATTTGTAATAAAATAGACGCTAATTCAACAATAGGGATATTGCATTCAAAAGAAATCACATCTAACTGTTGCGCTTTCTTCTCATTGAGAAAGTCATAAATTCTTTGCTCTTTTTCATTCAGTTCGATAAATAATTGTTTTTGAATTGATTTGGGCTTTTGTGGAAGGTCCCAATTTAATATTTCTGCAATGTCTGAGGCTGAATTTAATAAATATGCAGCATTCTTTTTAATTAGGTCGTTGCATCCTTTGCTATAGATATCTGATGTTCTTCCAGGAACCGAAAACACATCTCTATNNTAAGAATTNGCAATATCCGCAGTCACTAAAGAACCTCCTTTTACGGCNGATTCTATAATGATGGTTGCTTTAGAAATGCCCGCAACAATTCTATTCCTTCTTAAAAAATGCTCCCTTAAAGGAGGGGTCTCATGCCAAAATTCAGTTAAAAACCCCCCGTTTTCAAGAACTGAATCGGTGTATTTTTTGTGAACTTTTGGATACATGTGCTGAAACCCATGAGCTAAAACAGCAATGGTTTGCAACTTGTTTTTAATAGCGGCTTTATGCGCACAAATGTCAACTCCATATGCAAAGCCACTTACAATTATTGGATTATATTTTGAGAGGCCTTCTATTAATTGAGAACAAAAATCACGGCCATAGGAGGTCATGTTTCGTGTGCCTACTATCGAAATTATCCTTGTATTTGAAAAATCCAAATTTCCCTCTTTAAATAATAATAACGGACCATCGATACAGTGCTGAAGATTTTGTGGATAATCGTCCTCCANAAAATAGGAATAGGAAATGGACTTTTCTTTAATGTAATTATATTCCTGCGCTGCTAATTGGATGTTTTTTGGATCAAAAAGATGTTTTAAGACATGGTTTCCAATTCCATTTATTTTTGATAAAACAGCTCTTTTTTCCTTAAAAATTTGTGTAACATCACCCACATTTACAATGAGTTTTTTAGCTAAAATAGCGCCAACAGCTTTACACTTTTGCAGGCGTAAAACAGCCAGTAATTCTTCTTCTTTCAATTTGATAACAATTTGAATACCAAGATATAAAATAATTGTTGAAAAAAAATAAGAGAAAGCGTTTCATAAAACCTCAAAATTTTTATATTTGTTAACATGATTATAGCCAACTACATTAGCGATTTATTATACAGATACGATTGTGTTATTGTACCAGACTTTGGCGGATTTGTAGCCAATAGAGTTGGTGCGCAAGTAAATAATTTCACACATACGTTTAGCCCGCCTACAAAACAAATTACTTTTAATGGCCTTTTAAAGCACAATGACGGTTTATTAGCAAACTACATTGCTTCTTCTGAAAACATCTCTTTTGAAAAAGCCTCTACAGCAATTTCTTTATCTGTGATTAGATGGCAAAATGAATTGCAATCGAAAGCTGTCAAAATCGAAAACTTAGGTAGTTTATCGTTAAATGAAAATAAAAAAATAATTTTTGAACCAACTACACATGTTAATTATTTAACAGATTCTTTTGGTTTGACTGCTTTTGAATCTCCTGCAATACCAAGATATCAGCAACAAGTTAAACCGTTGGTTACCTCTTCAAAAAAAGAAGTTAAAACTGGAATTCCTGTTCTTTTAAAATACGCAGCGTCAGTTGCCGTTTTAGTAACAATTGGATTTTCTCAATACAATAATTATCAAAATAAACAGCAAAATGAAGTTTTTACTAGCCAAGAAAAAGAACTTCAAAAAAAGATTCAATCTGCAACTTTTATCATAGAAAATCCATTACCAACTATTAATTTAAATGTTGTTAAGGAAGTAAACTCTTTTCATGTTGTTGCTGGATCTTTCCAATTTGTAGAAAACGCAAAAAAGAAAGTAAANCAATTAAAAGTTAAAGGATTTAATGCTAGAATAATAGGGGTGAATAAATGGGGGCTAACGCAAGTAGCCTTTGACAGTTATTCAAGTAGAAATGAAGCTACAAATCATCTTTATAAAATTCGTAAAGCGGTTTCCAAAGACGCTTGGTTATTGATTAAATAGATTAACTAATTTACAAATTATCATTCTTACTAGTTAANCTTCTCTACTAAATAAGCGAATGCTTATCTTTACAAAAAACATTTTTGATGGAAGCAAAAACTCCAAAAGAGTCGTTAACAGTTCTAACTGACCTCGTCTTACCCGGCGAAACAAACTACTTAGACAACCTATTTGGTGGTGAACTATTAGCAAGAATGGATCGAGCTTGTAGCATTGCTGCAAGAAGACATTCTAGGAGGATAGTGGTTACTGCTTCTGTAAATCATGTTGCGTTTAATAAGTCTATTCCTGTAGGGAGTGTCGTTACGATAGAAGCAAAGGTTTCTAGAGCATTTAATTCTTCGATGGAAATTTATGTTGATGTCTGGATTGAAGATAGGCAATCTGGATCGAGAACCAAAGTAAATGAAGGCATTTACACCTTTGTTGCCGTTGATGAAATTGGAAAGCCNGTGCTGGTTCCTCAAATTGTTCCAGAAACCGATCTAGAAAAAGAACGTTTTGAAGCTGCCCTCAGACGCAAACAATTGAGCTTGGTTTTAGCAGGTAAATTAAACCCAAATGAGGCAACTGCACTAAAGGCTTTGTTCAATTAACTTTCGCTATATGGAGTGTTTTCTTAGAATATTGAGAAAGCGCTTAAAAGAAGTTAAATTACCTTTTTAGAATCCAGTGAGCAGGATTAAGACGCATTGTATTTTTAAACAAGACAAAAATTAAGGTTGTTTTTTTAGAAATTTTATCTGTGAAAATTTGACCTATTTTTTGGTTTGTTACAATTTTTTCACCTCTACTGACATAAACATTCTCTAAATTATTATAGGATGAAATATAATTTCCGTGTTGTATCAATACATTTTTTCTTCCTTCAGAACTCACCAAAACATTTAAAACACTCCCGCTAAAAATAGCTTGCGCTTCTTTACCTTGTCTGGTTACAATGTGCAACCCAGAACCATTTATTGTAATTCCTGGAAATGAAGGATGGGGTTGTTTTCCGAATTTTCTAACCACAATCCCCTCATTAACAGGCCATGGTAATTTTCCTTTATTCAACTCAAATTTTGCAGCCAATGCTTTTGCTTCTGGAGTTAAAATAAATTCATTCTTTTTAACCCGTTTTAGCTTATTTTTTTCTTTTTCTTTTGCAATTCTATTCGCTCTTGCTATTTCCTCACGAATTTTTTTATCAATCTTTAGTGTAACTCTTTTTTCTTGTTTAATTTTATTTCGAAGGGCTTTCTTATACTTGCTTTCATTTTTCTTAATGACAGTTATTAACTTTTCTTGATTTATTTTATCAAGTTCTATTTGCTTTTGTTGCCCTGTTTCAAAAACGATTAATGAATCTTTTAAAGTTTTTTGAAGTATTAATGAATCATTCAACCTTTGAACTGTTGTCGTTTGTTCTCCGATATCTTCTCCTTGTTTTTTTCTAAAAGAGGTATACTGTTTCATATAACCTAGTCTTTTATAAGCTTGAAGAAAACTTTGAGAAGAAAGTAAAAACATTGTCCTACTCTCTTGTGATCTGCTTTTATATGAGTTAAAAATCATCGCTGCATAATCCTTTTTTAAACGAACTAATTTGTCGGACAACTTGGTTAATTTCATTTGATTTGCAGTAATTTCTTTTGATAAAATTGCAGCCTCTAGATGAATTGTTGAAATCAATTGAGTTCTTACTTCAATTTTTTGAAAAATATCCTTGAGAGCATCCACNGCATTTTTTTCTTTCTTTATCTCATTAAAAAGTAAGGTGTTTACCTGTTTAATTTCTTTATTAAGTTTCTTTCGCTGTGCTTCTAACTGCTTTCTAGTTTGCCCAAAAACAGAAAAAACACTTAAAAATAAAATTAAAATCGATATGTAAAACTTGTTACTTTTCACTATGATTTAATTTGTTTATACCCCTTAGGAATTGAAAAATAAGCGTTAAAATTTTCATCAAATTTAACAGATTTAACTGTAACATTAATCTTTGTAAACGCATCTGGCTCTTTGGCTAATATTTGAATTTCCTGAGGGAATAGCTCACCATCAATCATCCTGTAGGAAGGATATGAAATATCCAACCGTTTATTTTTTTGAGGGTTCACAACAGATTGTTTGTCTAACTTAAAATGAGAGGGATTTACAAAAAAAGAAATATCAAGTAACTGAACTTGACTCTCAGGAGCTAAAACATAGTTGTTGTCCTCAATAGTGACACCTAGCTTTTGCTTTTTTACATTGAGCAAGGATTGACCAAGTAATAAATTTTGAAGCTGGTTAAAATTAATATCTACTCCTAATAACTTCTTCAATATTGAAAAATCTCCTTCAATATAGTTTTTAGCGTAGGAAGAATAGTAACGAACAGAAGTGGGTGTAATTTTTACCTTAAATAAGGTAATAAATTTGGTTGCTTTAAGCCAAATTACCTCATCTTTTTTCATTTTTAAACTGACAGAAATAGTTTGATTTAGTTTCCCATTATTAAAATTAACTTTAAGTTTTGCTGCAACAGATGTTTTATTAAAATTAGATGCAACATGCTTTCTAGCTACTTTTCGAGCTGAAAATTTTTTTGAAATAATGGTTGTTTTCGTTAAATCCTTTTTTACATTACAAGAAGAAAACACCACTAAAAACACCACAAAATATTTTACAAACCTCATTGTTAACACTACCTTTTTTTTGATTTATCAATATATTTATTTTCCTCTTTAAAATTACCCAAACCTCTATATGATATTGCTATTTCTTTATAAAATGCAATTTCCATGTCATCTGCTATCACAAAATCTACGCCATTTTTTAGACATAACAAGGCTCTTTTATATTCTCTTTGATCATTTAATGCTTTTCCTTGCATTAAATATACAAAAGGCTGGGCAGGAAAAAGTAAAATCCCTTCATCAGAATATTTTATGAGCAAGAGTGGGTTCTCTTTATTTTTTTCTAGAATTTTCTTTAGAAGAGAAAAAGATTTATTGGTTGCGAATTGAGATTCTAATGAGTTCGTCGGAAGGATTTTGTCGAGAGAAACCGGTGGCTCTTTTCTTTGTTCAAAGTTGTATTTTATTTTTTTATAACGAGCAGATAGGAAGTTTTCTTTTTCTATAATATTCATCAGGGAAATTGCGTTCTGATCCTCTTTATTCTGGATATACATCTCCAAAAGAGGCACTCTTTCATTAGAATTAAGGGAAACTATTTTTTTTTGAATAAGAATTGCTTCCGAAAAATTTTTCTCCTTCAAAAAAATTTTGACCAAATGTTTTAACATCCATATGTTCGTAGGTTGTATCAACAGCGCTCGATCAATATATTCTTCGGCTACCAACATGTTGTTTAGGTAAAAATAATTTTTTGAAAACTCAAAGTAAACAGCGGCATCTTTTGTTAAAATCTGATTGCAATTTTCAAGATTTTCAATTGCTTTTTGATAATTTCCAATTGATTTTTCTGACAAGGCTTTAAAAAAAAATTGCTNAAAATTCANGTCATTTTCTTCCGCCAAGTCTTTGGCAATAGGAATACTATCTTGACAAAAAGTTTGAATTGAAAAAAAAATACAGAAAAATGAAAAGAGCTTCCATTTGCAGTTATAAATACTCCTTTTTTTTCTATGATTTCTTTTCTTTATTCCTTCAATCATTTAAGTTAATTCAGTGAAGTCTCCAATACTTACAGAAGTATATTTTGCATTGTATTTTGCATAATTACCAATCATTGCATTGTCTAAATCTGCATTTAAAATTTCTACATTCGTTTGAATTAATGAATTGACAATTGTTGAGTTTTCTACAACACTATTCTCTCCTATAGAAACATAAGGNCCAATTGTTGAGTTTTTAAAAACCACATTTTCTCCAATGAAACAGGGAGGTATAATTGTTGAGTTTTCCAAAACTACATCAGAAGAAACCAACTTATTTCCTGCTTTATGTTCAAAGCNCAACACTTGCTTATTAGTGTCTACTGTTGGGTCTTTTTTACCGCAATCCATCCAAGTATTGACGGTTCCTGGAATAAATTTTGCCCCTTGTTGTTTCAAAGATTCTAAAACATTGGTTATTTGATATTCTCCATTTTCCTTTAAATCATGATCAATTAAATATTGAATCTCCTCAAGAAGTTTTTCTCCACTTTTAAAATAATAGATGCCAATAATTGCAAGATCAGAAACAAACTCCTTTGGCTTTTCAATAAAATCAGTAATGTAACCGTCTTGTAATTTTACCACTCCAAATGCATTTGGATTTTCAACTTGTTTAACCCATATAGCACCATCTGCATTTACATCTAGCGTAAAGTCTGCTTTGAATAAAGTATCTGCATAGGCAATTACACAAGGACCACTCAATGATTCTTTTGCACAATAAATTGCATGGGCGGTTCCTAATGCTTCTTCTTGAATGTAAACGGATCCTTTTGCGCCCAACTCTTTTGCTATGGTTAGTAATTTCTCTTCAGTATCTGTGGGAAATCCTTTTGCAGCAGATCCTATGACAAATGCAATTTCATCAATTTNTTGATCAATAACAGAAGTAATATCTTCTACCAATCTTTGAACTATTGGCTTTCCTGCAATGACCGTTAACGGCTTTGGTATTGTTAATGTATGAGGTCTTAAACGAGATCCAATTCCAGCCATTGGTACTATTATCTTCATATTGTATTCTTTAATATATACCCCGCAATATACTAATTAATTAAAAATTATGACATTATGAATGTGACAAAAAACAAGAATATCTCACTGTTTATGGGGTATTCTCTCACTGTTATTCGTGAAGTTAAATTTCACTGTTTACAGGGATTGACAAATACGATCTATTCATATACATTTACACATCTTCATGGTACTTTAATTTATCCCCCCNAAAAAATTAAATACCGTTAAAAACCCAAGTTAACACTTGGGTTTTTTGTTTCTTTGTAAAAAAATAAAATTTGTGAATTATTTATCTGTAGAAAGTATTTCTAAATCATATGGAGAGCGTGTCTTGTTTGAAAACATCTCTTTTGGAATTAACAAAGATCAAAAAATTGCTTTTGTAGCTAAAAATGGAAGCGGGAAAACATCTATTTTAAACATTATAGCAGGTTTAGACCTTCCAGACAACGGGCAAGTTGTTTGTAAAAAAGGAATTACAGTGGCGTATCTAGCACAAAAAGATGCTATTGATCCTAAGCTTACAATTGAAGAGACGATTTTTGCGACAGATAATAAAATTCTCTCCATCGTTAATCAATATGAAAAAGCCTTAAAAAATCCTAAGATGCAGATGCATATCAGACAGCATTTGAATTAATGGAGCAATACAATGCATGGGATTTTGAAACGCAATACAGACAAATTTTATCAAAATTAAAACTAGACGATTTAACGTTAAAAGTTGGATCGCTTTCAGGAGGACAAAGAAAAAGACTTTCTTTAGCCATTGTTTTAATCAACAAACCGGACTTACTAATTCTAGATGAACCAACAAACCACTTAGACTTAGAAATGATTGAATGGCTAGAAGCTTTCTTTGCTAAAGAAAAAATTACCTTATTTATGGTAACGCACGACCGTTATTTTTTAGAACGAGTATGCAATGAAATTCTAGAGTTAGATGAAGGCAGGATCTACAAATACAAAGGAAATTACTCCTACTATCCTTCAGAATAAAGAAGAACGTTTAGCGCTAGAAGCAACCAATTTAGGGAAAGCGAAGAGTTTATTTAAGAAAGAATTGGAATGGATGCGAAAGCAACCCAAAGCGAGAACCACAAAATCAAAATCTAGAACAGATGATTTCTATGAAATTAAAGAAAAGGCGCATCAACGAAGAAAAGACCATCATATTCAATTAGAAATTAATATGGAGCGTTTGGGAAGTAAGATTCTTGAACTTCATAAGGTTTACAAATCATTTGGAGATAAAAAAATTCTAGAAGGTTTTGATTATGTATTTAAACGTGGGGAACGTTTGGGAATTATTGGTAAAAACGGAACTGGAAAATCTTCCTTTTTAAATATCATTACCGAAAAAGCACCTTTAGATGCTGGTAAAGTTATTTTGGGTGAAACTGTAAAATATGGGTACTATACACAGGCTGGAATTGAGATAAAAGAAGGTCAAAAAGTAATTGAAGTTGTCAAAGAATTTGGAGAATTTATTCCGCTTTCCAAAGGAAGAAAAATTTCTGCATCACAATTATTAGAACGCTTTTTATTTGACAAGAAAAAACAATACGATTTTGTTGAGAAACTCTCTGGTGGTGAACAGAAACGACTGTATTTATGTGCTGTTTTAATACAAAATCCAAATTTTTTGATTTTGGATGAACCTACAAACGATTTAGATGTAGTAACGCTAAATGTGTTGGAAAATTTCTTGTTAGATTACCCCGGAAATCTATTGGTTGTCTCTCACGATCGCTATTTTATGGATAAAATCGTAGATGCCTTGTTTGTTTTTAGAGGAGAGGGGGTTGTAGAGAATTTTCCTGGAAATTATTCAGATTTCAGAGCCTATGACAGCTCGACTCCAAAGGAGGTAAGGAAAGAAAATACAGTGCAAAAAACGAAACAAAAAAATAATAAAAACTTGTTGAGTTTTAATGAAAAAAGAGAATTTGGCGCATTAGAAGCCGATATCGAAAGGCTTCAAAAAAGAAAAGTAGCGATTGAAACCCAGTTTTTAAATGTAGAAATTGAAGCTGATGACATCGCAAAAAAATCTGAAGAATTACAAAAAACAATTGCGAGCTTGGAACAAAAAGAGGAACGTTGGTTCGAGCTTTCGATGAAACTTGAATCTTAATCTACAAAAACAATATTTTTCTCTGTCAATAATTCTAAATTGTGAAACCGCAATAAAACTTGCGCTACGGCAATGGTGTCTTTCTCACAATAGCTCACAATTCGTTGCATGTTTTTTTCCTTGTAATAAACCTTTGCTACTTCACTGCCATCAATGTCATCTTTTGGAGACGGAATCCCTAAAACAGTTGTTAAAAGCTTTAAAGAAGTGTACTGCTTATAGTCTCCAAATTTCCACATTTCTAGGGTGTCTAAATGCGGAACTTCCCAAGGTTTTTTGCCAAATAGATTTAACTTTTTCGGAAGTGCTATGCGATGCACAATCATTCTTCTAGCAATAAAAGGAAAATCGAATTCC
>JGI26079J46598_1000996_pt1 | contig 11551 bp, 10 predicted proteins | sample SaaInl59LU_5_DNA_FD_46598 | JGI IMG/M metagenome (IMG submission 46598) | reverse complement strand
TTGGGTTTGTCTCCCCAAGGTACAGTATAGGCGGCTTTGCTACAACTTAATGGAACGCATCATTGCCTCCATTTCTAACACTACATTTCGCTTCTTCGCAGTAGGTCCATACAGGAGACTTTCAATGGTCAATATGCGGTCGTTTTTCTCGTCGTAAATGGTGTAGGATAAGAACGGGCCGCCCATAAAATCGCCATTCATTCGCCACAATCCGCGCGTTTCAATGGCAAACATCCCGCTGATTTCTGTATTCTCAATGCTGGGCGGGATCATCAGTTCCGTAGACATAAACGACCCTTCGTAGGTGCCTTCAAAATAATTTTTTCCGATGCTGTCGCGGTGCGCAATAATGGCATCAACACTGACCAAACCTTCAGACATAGGGCGTTCGCTCACGATAACGTACTGAATGGTCTTGACCGTCTTCGTTGCGAAAATTTTCAGATCTTCCTTGTCTAGCGTGGGGTCGAACCCTTGATGCAGCAGCATGCTTTTAATGCCGATATCTTTTAAGTTCTCATGGGTATAGGCATAAGACGATTTCTTCAACCTACCCTGAATTACGCCCATGTCGTGCTCCTTAAAAGCGTCCATCAATTGCTTCGCACTTTCTTTTATGGACTTCGCTATTGCTTCTTCGCTCGGTGCAGTGATGCGTACGATTCGTTGCGGTCGCGCCCACAAATCTTTCTGCATTTTCACAAACGAGGTATCGCTTTTTTCAACCCAAAGGATGCTCTTTGTTTTCTGTAGAATTTTATTGACGTCCTTGGGTTCAACTCTAGAAGCATCGAAATAGGCTTCTGCCTGAGGCAACCCTTCTACATCTGCAAGGTATAGTGCTCTGAATTCTTCCCCCGGTGCACCTTCCCAAAGCGCATCAGGCATTACCAGTAAAAGCTCACTGTGAGTACCGCTGGACGGGGGCAGTATGCGCTCCTTTTTTTTAGTGGTACCGTCTGCGTTTTTCTCTGTACATCCACTAAAGAAGAAGAGGGAGAGCGAAGCAGTAACAAGAAGTGGAAGTAAAGCGCTGTTGCGTAACATAATGCAGGAATTAGTACTGGAAATTAGGCAAAAAGTAGACCAAAGCCTTCTGACAGTCTTTGTTTTAGATGCGGCGCGGATAAACGACAATGCGCTGACCCACACGTATCATATCCGAAGTTAGCCCGTTCCAACGTTTGATCTCGCTTACCCCCACGCCGTATTTCCCAGCGATGTGTCCTAAGGTTTCGCCGCTTTGAACCCGGTGCGTAGTCCGTTCGTTCATTTGGGTGAACTCTGGCATCGTGCTCGCGCGCGACTCAAAATAGCCGGCGGCTATGGTGTAAATGGAATCTTGTTGTGCTCTAAAGGCTACGGCACTTTCCTTTGGTAGGGTGATGAAATAATCGGTGCCATCGACAACAGGAATGATCTTATATCGGTACTGCGGATTTAAGAATTCCAGTAGGTCGGATGCAACGCCGAGCTGTTGTTCTAGCTGTTGAAAGTGCAATTGGTTCGTAACGCGAACCGTATCTGTTGCAACGTAGTAGGCGGGTATATCGGCGGGCCCTACACCGTACAAATGCCCGTATTCCATCGCATAAGTCGCTGCGATAAAGAGCGGTACGTACGCCGAAGTTTCGCGCGGTAAAAACGGACGAATTTCCCAGTAGGACGTTTTCCCTCCACTGCGGCGAATGGCTTTACGGACATTCCCTGGACCGCTGTTGTACGCAGCTAGAACGAGGTTCCAATCTTCAAAAACATCATACATTTTAAGCATGTATTGGCACGCGGCTTCGGTACTTTTTAATGGATCGTTGCGGTCATCAACGTAGCTGTTGACCTTGAGATCGTACATTTTCCCCGTGCTGTACATGAATTGCCACAAACCGGTCGCGCCAACGTAGGAGCGGGCCTTAGGATTCAACGCACTTTCAACCACCGCTAAATATTTAAGCTCTAACGGCATGTCATATTTGTCGAGGTGTTCCTCGAACATGGGGAAGTAATATTGACCGTGGGCCATCATGCGACTCAACCGCGCCGTACCGTGCTTGAGGTAACGCTCAATGTATTTACGCACGGTGGGATTGTAGGTCATTTCAAACGGCGTACGTTGGTCCAATTCGGCCATGTAGTGCTCGAAGATGCTGTCTGTTAAGGGCAGCGGATGTACGGTATCAATGACTTTAATCTGTGCAGCGGTGCGAAAAACATGCTCAGCATCCAATTTTGCAAGACGATCATCCAGTGCCCACAAGGCCGCGCTATCTAAAGTGGTTGACGCAGCTAATGCCGTGGTCGTAGTATCAGTCGATAAGGCAGTTGTATCGCTGTTTTGACCAAAAGCGGCTGCAAAAATGAAAGTAAAAAGTAAGGTAGTTGTCGTGCGCATTCTTAGTGGTTTTGGATCCAATCGGCCATGGCCAATACGTCCAAATCCGCACCGTTGCTCCCCATGAGTTGAAGACCCATCGGTAGTCCGTTTGCATGGACGCCCATAGGTATACTAACGGCGGGAACGCCTGCAATATTTGCTTGAACTGTAAAAATATCTTCTAAATAATTCACGGTAGGGTCGCTCACCTCACGCCCAATCTCAAACGCCGTAGTCGGCGAAGTAGGACATAAAATGGCGTCGTATTCTTCCAACGTTTTGTCGGTCCACTCCTGAACCAAACGACGGGCCGATTGTGCCTTGCCAAAGAAAGAATCGTAATACCCTGAGCTCAACACAAAGGTCCCCAGCATAATACGGCGTTGAACCTCTTTTCCAAACCCTGCACTGCGGCTGAGTTTATATACGCTCTCAAGATCGGTACTTTCAGGATGGCGGTAACCTGCGTGAACACCGTCAAACCTTGCGAGGTTGGAACTGGCTTCAGCGGTAGTGATGATGTAGTAAATGGGAACGAGCGTATTCAAGAGCTCCAGTTCTACTGGCTCAACGATGACCCCCGCATTTTCAAGCAATTCTAACTGGGTCATGAACGCCTTGCGAACGCCTTCGTCCACTGCGGGATTGTCTACAGCAGTTTTTAAATAAGCTACTTTTTTCGGCTGGCCTTTTGTCACAGGAGCTAAGGGCTCTTGCATGGCGGTGGCGTCAAAAGCATCCGGTCCGGCAATGACTTCCATGATGCGGGCCGCGTCTTTCACCGAAGTGGTGAACGGACCGATCTGGTCAAAGCTGCTGGCATAAGCGATCAACCCGTGGCGACTGACGCGGCCGTAGGAAGGCTTGAAGCCAACGGTACCCGTAAAACTAGCGGGCTGGCGAATAGATCCACCCGTATCTGATCCTAGCGCGGCATGGCAAAGACCGGCTGCTACTGCAGCAGCAGAGCCGCCTGAAGAACCGCCAGGTACTTTCGTTGGGTCGTGTGGGTTTTTGGTTGGGCCAAAGGCAGAATTTTCATTCCCAGAACCCATAGCAAATTCATCACAGTTGGTGCGGCCTATAAACACCGCATCTGCAGCAAGCAAACGTTCAACGGCGGTGGCTGAAAATTGGCTTTCGAAACCGTCTAAGATTTTTGACGCAGCACTGACTTTGTGTCCGCGGTAGCAAATATTGTCTTTCAACGCAATGACCATACCTGCGAGAGAACCGGCCGTTCCTGCAGCAATTTTTTCATCGACTTGCGCCGCTTGCGCGCGCGCTTCATCTGCCCAAACTTCTAGAAAGATGTTGAGGTCTTTCGTTTGGTCAATTTTTGCCAAAAACTGTTCAACCGCCTGGGCCGTGGTACTCATATGCGTTACGTTGGGATGGGTTTACTCTTTCGAGTCGTCCTTTGATTCTTCGTCGGCAACGCCGTCCTTAAATTCTTTAACACCGCGACCTAAACCACGCATTAATTCCGGGATTTTGCGGCCTCCAAAAAGCAACAGAACCACCACAAGGATGAGAATCATTTGGTTGGGACCCATGATCCCTAGAAATACTGTGTTCATCACTACTGATTTTGAGCGACTAAAGTACCCATTTTTACTGAATTGGTCCCTATCAATACGCGAGCAAACTGCGCAACGCACCTTCCACTTTTTCCGCGTTGGGAAGCATGGTTTGTTCTAAGGTGGTGTTCAATGGTATGGCGGGCAAGTTCTCCGCACCCAAAAGCTGAACAGGCGCGTCTAAAAACTCGAAGCATTCTTCAGCAATGGCACCTTGCACACTTTGCGCAAAACTTGGACTACTGCATTCTTCCGTTAGAACTAATGCGCGGCCGTGCGATTTTGCTTGAGCCATGACTTCAGTGCGGTCCCACGGTGCGAGGGTACGTAAGTCTAATATGCTGACGCGTCCTGGGAAAGCTTTCGCAGCCTTCTGTGCCCAATAAACGCCCATGCCGTAAGTAACAACCAGGGCCGCATCGCCTTCTGTCACTGCTGTAGCATCTGCCTCTAACGCCATGCGCGCCTTTCCAAAAGGAATGACATAATCTTCGTCTGGCTCGGGAGTTTTGGCCCCTTCTGTACCGGGTATCTTGCTCCAATACAAACCTTTATGTTCAAAAATCACGACTGGATTGGGATCATAAAAAGCCGATTTCATCAGGCCTTTGAGATCTGCCCCGGTCGACGGGTAGGCAATTTTAATACCGCGAATGCTCGTCACGGCAGTTTCAATAGAAGAACTGTGGAAGGGGCCACCGGAGCCATAAGCTCCGATCGGGACGCGGATTACGGCACTAACGGGCCATTTTCCGTTACTGAGGTAGTAGCTGCGACTGACTTCAGTGAACAGTTGGTTCATGCCCGGCCAGAGGTAATCTGCGAATTGAACTTCTACGAACGGTTTCAGTCCAGTAGCCGACATACCGACCGTAGAACCTATGATAAATGCTTCTTGAATGGGTGTATTGAAAACACGCTCGTCACCAAATTTCTGCGCAAGCGTGGCAGCTTCACGGAATACGCCACCCAATCTTCCACCTACGTCTTGTCCATACAGTAATGCTTCTGGATGCGCTGCCATAAGTTCTTTGATAGCAAACAATGCAGCATCTACCATTACCGTAGGCTCAGCACCTTTTGGTGCACGCTCGCCGCGTTCCTCAGTAATGGGAGTTGGCGCGAAATCATGGGTAAAGAGGTCTGCGGGTTGCGGATCCGGCATGGATAAGGCGCTTTCGAACTGGGCTTGAACGAATTGGCCCGCTTCGGCTTCCCACTGGTCCAATTCCTTTTCGCTCACTCCGGCCTTTAAACATTGCGCCTTCAAAATAGGATAGGGGTCGCGTTTCGCCGCTTCCTCTAGATCGTCGCGGTACCATTCCTTTCGCACACCAGAAGTATGGTGGTTCAGCAGCGGGACATCCATGCGAACTAAGAACGGACGACGCTCTTTGCGCATCGTCTTGATGATCGTACCTAATTTTTTATACGCTTCNTCAAAGTTGGTTCCGTCTATATCAACTGCTTCAATGCCGGTAAAGCCTTTTGCGTATTCTACCGCATTGCTGTGGTGTACTTCTGCACGATTTGCACTAATGTCCCAGCCGTTGTCCTGAACGAACATGAGTAGCGGGAACTGCTTCAAAGCAGCCATGTGTAGCGCTTCTGAAATCTCACCTTCCGTCATGGCACTGTCGCCGATACTACAGACGGCGATCCCGCCCAATTCCTCCTTAGTGGCCAGCCCCTGTTGCTCGCGGTATTGAATCCCCATAGCTACACCGGCTGTAGGAATGGCTTGCATTCCAGTGGCAGAACTCTGGTGCGGAATTTTCGGTTTGTCCGTATCGTTAAGACTCGGGTGGCTGTAGTACGTGCGCCCTCCTGAGAAAGGATCGTCCACCTTAGCGAGCAATTGCAGCATTAAATCTTTAGGTGTCATGCCGATTCCCAACAGCAAACTGTCGTCTCTGTAATACGGGGCAACGTAATCTCTTGCTTCTAGATGAAGGGCAAGCGCAAGCTGGGCCGATTCGTGGCCACGGCTCGTCGCGTGAACATATTTTGATGTCGTATCCTTTTCCCGCTCATACAGCTCGGTCATACTCTTGGCCGTGGCCATGAGCTTAAACGCTTTTTCGAACGGAATAGTGGTCTTTTTTGACATGAGTCTGTGTTTGGGCTCCTCAAAGTTAGGACATGGAGCGCATTTGTCCTCGGCCGTTTCTACAAACACTTAAAGTATTCGAACGGCTCTAAACAACTGTTACAGACGTACTGGCTTTTGCAAGCCGTACTGCCGTGTAAACTGAGCATTCGGGTATCTTGGTCTTTGCATTTGGGACAGCGGACTTTCGGCGCCTCCGCAAAGAGGGCTCTTTTATCAGCTGACCCAGATACAGGGGGTGCAATGCCGTAAGCTTCCATTTTTTTTCTTCCTTCTTCCGAAATCCATTCGGTGGTCCAGGAAGGTTGGAGTTGTTGGGTGATAGCGAAGGGCAATTGGCGCACAAACATCGCTTCTTCAATATCCTGCGACATGCGGTCCATTGCTGGGCAGCCTACGTAGTTGGGCTGATGACAATCTCATAGACATGATCGGCATGTTCATTTGGGGCATCGGGATGGCTCGTACGAAAGCTTTCAAGCGCCTGCGCATGACGTTCGTCCGTCTCAGGGAGCACGTTTACCCCACGTAAAATCCCCATATCGTGAAGGCTCAGTACCGGAATCTCAGGATCGTTGACCTGACCGAGATGCGTGTATATGGTACTGCTTAAATCCATAGGATTACCCGCCTACAACGGCCTTCATTATGTCGTTCCCATTAGCGAAAATGAGTAGCGCGAGAAGTAAGAAGAATCCAACCATTTGTGCATATTCCAGCACTTTGATGGATGGTTTTCTACCCGATACCCATTCGATTACTGTGAAAATCACATGCCCACCGTCTAATGCGGGAATAGGGAGGATGTTTAAGAATCCGAGCATGATGCTTAAAAATGCAGTGAATTCCCAGAAATGACGCCAATTCCAGGCTTGGTCGTATTGTTTTAAAATAGTCAAGAAACCGCCAACCTCTTTGTACGCCTCGGTTTTAGGGTTGAAGATGAGCTTGAATTGACGGATATAGCTCATTAATTTATTCTGGACCTCGCCACCAGCGCCGCCCAAGGCTTCAGCAAAGGTGTACGCTTTGTTCTTGATTTCGTAGTATTTAAAGACCTCGCCAGTATTGTAAACACCAATCTGACCAGATTCAGGGACGGTCATTTTAACACTGTCCAATTGGCCTTCACGGTACACAGAAAGTACAATCTCTTGCCCTACGAATTCCGGTAAGGCTTCTTTGTACTGGTCAAAAAACAGCAGCTCCTGACCGTTAAGACCGACGATGCTATCACCCACGGCAAGTCCTGCATCGGCACCGGCACTAACCTCGCCAAATGCGCCTATGACATAGGGCATACGGGGTTTGATCAANCCAACAAATTTTTTGTTGCTGATCATATCTTCGATAGCTTCCATGGTGATGGGTACGGTAACTAGATTACCCGCGCGCTCCACGACGATATCTTCTTCTTGGCTTAATAGAATCTCCATTGGAATTTCACGGTAGCTTTCGGGGACCATATCTCCGATACTCACAATTTTATCCCCGTGCTCCAATCCCATGGAGAGTCCCATTTCGTTTGTCCAGATGCCGTTGANCAAACTCTCGTTTGGTAAATAGTCTTTCCCGTAGGACATCAATAAGAAGACATAAATGAAATAAGCGGTAATAAAATTCATGATGACGCCGCCGGTAAGGATGATCACACGTTGCCAGGCTGGTTTTGCTCTAAACTCCCATTCCTCTGGCTCTTNGCTGAGGTTTTCGGTATCCATGCTTTCGTCCACCATGCCTTCAATTTTTACATAGCCGCCCAATGGAATCCAACCAATTCCCCATTCCGTTTCCCCAATCTTCTTCTTCAACAATGAAAACTTGTAGTCGAAAAAGAGGTAGAATTTCGTGACGCGTACACCGAAGTAACGGGCCGGGAGATAATGGCCAAACTCGTGAAGTACGATCAATATAGAGAGTCCTAAGACGAACTGTAAAATCTGAATAAGCATGTGCTGTAGTTCTAATGAGGAACAAAAGTAACGCTACGGCTGCAGATAAGCGCTTTTAGCTACGTATAACCTCGATAAAGTGTTGTTAAATGTGGATCAATTAGCTCAGTACCCCGAGTTCATTACCCACTTTTGTAAAAGCGGCGATGGCTTTGTCGAGATGTGCTTGGGTATGCGCAGCACTCAACTGAACTCTAATTCTTGCCTGGCCTTGCGGTACGACAGGGTAAAAGAACCCGATCACATAGATGCCTTCCGCGAGCAATCGGTCCGCAAAATTTTGGCTGAGTGCAGCATCGTAGAGCATAATAGGTACAATGGCACTTTCGCCGTCCTTATAGTCAAATCCAGCCGCTTTCATGCCGTCTTTAAAGTAGTTGACGTTCCATTCTAATTGGTCCCGGAGTTCGGTAGTTTCACCTAAAAGGTTCAACACTTCTATGGATGCACCAACAATCGCGGGTGCTAGCGAATTCGAGAATAAATAGGGACGCGATTTTTGACGCAGCATCTCAATGATCTCTTTACGGCCAGAGGTAAACCCCCCCATGGCGCCGCCCAAAGCTTTGCCCAAAGTTCCGGTGATAATATCCACGCGGCCCAGCACGTTTTTCAATTCTACCGTCCCTCTTCCGGTCTTGCCTATAAATCCAGTGGCGTGGCATTCATCGACCATCACGAGCGCATCGTATTGGTCTGCCAAATCACAAATTTTGTCCAATTGTGCCACATAACCGTCCATAGAAAACACACCGTCGGTCACAATAATTTTGAATCGGGCACCTTCAGCAGCTTTCAATTGCACTTCTAAATCTGCCATATCGTTATTTGCGTAGCGGTACCGCTGTGCTTTACAAAGGCGGACCCCATCGATAATAGACGCGTGATTTAAACTGTCCGAAATGATGGCATCTTCCGCGGTTAGAAGCGGTTCAAATACGCCGCCATTGGCATCAAAAGCCGCTGCGTAGAGAATGGTGTCTTCGCAGTGTAAAAACTCCGCAAGCTTGGCCTCTAACTCCTTATGAATATCCTGGGTACCGCAAATAAAGCGTACCGATGACATGCCGAAACCGTGTGTTTCTAATGTCTTCTGGGCCGCCGCCAACACGCGCGGGTGCGAGCTCAATCCTAGGTAGTTGTTTGCGCAGAAATTGAGCACTTCTTCGCCTTCCGTGGTCTTAATCACAGCGTCCTGTGGCGTCGTAATAATTCGTTCGCGCTTAAATAATCCAGCGTCCGTTATTTCCTCGAGTTGTGTGGTCAAATGGTCCTTTAATCCTCCGTACATAGGTCTTTTGAATTCGTTGTTGTGTTAACGCTGCTTGAGCGGTTTAGTTTAATCCATGAAGGGCTGTTGGTTGGCCCAATCAATACTTTCTTGAAGGCATTGAACGCTTTTGTCCGCGGCACAGAAATCTTGTTCGATAAAGTAATGTTGCAGCCCAGCAGTTTCAGCCATAGCGAATATTTCCGCCCAGTCCAGTACACCTTGACCAACAGGTACTTGCGTTGCGGTATCCGCTGCAAAGTCTTTCACATGCCACAAAGGGAATCGGCCCGGATAGTTCGCCATCCATTCAACAGGATTTTGTCCAGCATAGGCCACCCAGTGTATGTCCATTTCAAAGATCACGTTGCTTCTTTCTAAGGCATTTAAAAGGTATTCGTACGCAAAGGGCGCGTTCGGATCATTCGCTACTAAAGGTGTAAATTCGAAATCATGGTTGTGCCAGCCCGCTACCATACCGCGTTTTGCTGCAGCTTCTCCCAGCTGGATAAGGTATTCAATCAAATGATCGTACCCTTCTTTATTTCTCCATGCTTCGTTCATCCAGGGTATAATGACCCATTTTTGTTCAAGCGCCTCTGCAGCATCTAAAAACGCATCAATGGACGCTGGATCGATGGTTCCCATCGTCTCACTGGCCAATTCTGGAGGCATATAGTGTCCAGATGGACTTTTAAGCTCCGCATCTGTAATTGCCTTTTTAAAATCTGTGGTGCTNAGGCCTAAAAAACNGCCTTCCNTATAGCCAAAGCTCTCCACTTTTTCATAACCCATTTCNCGCGTAGCCCGCAGGGTAGCTGAGATGGAGTCCGCCCCGGTAAGTGCTTCACGCACGGTGTACAATTGGTAGCCTTTTGCTGAGTGATTCATAACCTGAGTGCTTTCTTCCGGGGTCGCGGTTGCCGCTTCGTCTCCGTTTTGACAGGCAAATAACGTACTAAAGATAAATGCCCCGAGGAGTGCTGATTTCTTCATGCGATCATTTTTAATCTTGAAGGCTTGAAATTAGTGGAAAACGTGCAATTTTGTAGCCATGCGTATAGACAAATTCTTGTGGTGTGTCCGATTGTTCAAAACCCGCACCTTAGCCGGTGAGCAGGTGCGCAGCAATCGTGTTTTCATGGATGAAAATTCCGTTAAACCTTCACGCGAAGTCAAAGAGGGAGATGTTTTCACCTTAAAACGTCACGGCTATGATGAAGTCTTCCAAATCAAAGCATTGCCTAAAAGTCGGGTTAGTGCGAAATTTGTTGCGGACCTTATCGAAAACAAAACCCCTCAGGTAGAGCTCGATAAAATGGCGTTTCTACGCTTAGCGCGTAATGTCAGTCGTCAAAAAGGACTAGGACGCCCTACAAAAAAGGACCGTCGCGATATTGACGATTTGTTAGACGCTTAATCCTTGTGTAGGCAACCGCTTTGAGCGCTGTTAAACCTATAATAACAGGGCGGTTTATGCAAATGTCCGGCATTTGTCCGGCGCTAAGGTTTGTGTTTCGACCTACAGTTAAGCATCTTTGAGTGTACCAAATACACTTTATCTTTAAAACAACTCGACAAAATGACTAAACGAAAACATTTCATCGCGTCTCTATTGTTCCTATTCACGATAGGATTCTCAGCGCAGTTGGGCGCTCAGTATAGAGGCGTTGTTCTGGATGCTACGGACAACTCACCTCTTCCGGGTGCAGTTATCAAGGCAGGACAGAAATCTGCAATGACAGATATAGAGGGTAGATGGACCCTTGATGTGGCTCAGGGTTCAACAGCAAGAGTGTCCTTTGTGGGCTATCTCTCTCAGAATATTGAATTTGGCGCGTCCAAGGAGATTACTGTAAAACTAAAATATGACCAAGCTGGTGCTACGCTCGATGAGGTAGTTGTAGTTGGTTTCGGTACTCAGAAAAAATCCAATGTTACTGGCGCTATTTCAAGTGTTAAAAGCGAAGATCTTGAAGATTTGCAGCTTCCACGTGTTGAAACTGCGCTTCAAGGCCGTACTTCCGGAGTCAGCGTCGTTCAAAGCTCAGGACAACCTGGTGCGGGGGCAACGATACGCATTAGAGGGACGTCTTCTATTAACGGATCGGACCCGCTGTATGTCATTGATGGAGTAGTTATCGGTGGAGGGATTGATTTCTTAAATCCAAATGACATTGAGACAATTGAAGTTCTTAAAGATGCAGCATCTGCTGCAATTTATGGAGCGCGCGGTGCAAACGGTGTAATTATCATTACAACCAAAAA
>JGI26079J46598_1000994_pt1 | contig 11558 bp, 9 predicted proteins | sample SaaInl59LU_5_DNA_FD_46598 | JGI IMG/M metagenome (IMG submission 46598) | reverse complement strand
AAAAAAAGGTAAAGCTATTAATGTTTCTGGAGATATTGGTATACAACTAGAACTTAAAAATGGAAAGAAATTATTGATAGGTACACAAAAAAAAGCTGCAGCAGAAAGTGTTTTAAACACCTATCAACTTAAAATAAATTAGAATGATTAGAGTTATCACTTATGTTCTTTTTTTAGTATTTGGTGTTGTATCATTAAAAGCACAAATTAAATCAGAAGAATTGGTATTGTACAATAATGAGATAGAATTACCGGGTACACTAACCTATATTGCAGAACAAACGCCTTTAATAATATGGATACATGGTTCTGGAAATGTAGATAGAAATGGCAATCAACAACCTGTTATAAAAGCCAATTATATTAAACAATTTAGAGATAGCATTACTAAAAATAATATTGCGTTTTACAGTTATGATAAAAGAACTTCAAATAAAAACAACAAAGCAAGCTTGCTTAAAGGCGTATTTTTAAAAGATTATGTTACCGATGTTCAAATAGCTATCAATCATTTTAAGAAAGAAGGCCGATTTTCAAAAATCATATTGGCAGGCCATAGTCAAGGCTCATTAGTAGCGATGCTCGCTGCAGAAAGCATAGATAAATATATTTCTTTAGCTGGCCCAAGTAAAAGTGCAGATCAAGTTATCATTAATCAAATAAAAACATCTGCACCTTTTTTAGATTCCATTACCAAAGCACACTTTAAAGAATTAAAAGAAACAGGGAAAGTAGAAAAGGTGAACCCTATGTTACAATCGGTTTTTGCAAAACAAAACCAAGCGTTTTTAAGGTCGTGGATTCAATACAACCCATCAGAAGAAATTAAAAAACTAAGTGTACCCATTTTACTTATTCATGGTACAGAAGATTTACAAGTAAAAACACAAGAAGCATCTAACTTATTATTGGCTAATAAAAATGCTCAATTGGTTTTTATAAAAGGAATGAATCATGTTTTAAAAGAAGTAAATTCTATGATAGAAAATCAGTCTTCTTATACAAAACCAGACTATCCTTTATCTACAAAATTGGTACAAGTTATCGTTGAATTTGTAAACAAATAATATGGCAAAAAAGAAAGCATTTGCACTAAGAATAAATGAAGAGATGTTAAAGTCTATAGAAAAATGGGCTGCAGATGAATTCCGTTCTACAAATGGACAAATAGAATGGATGTTAATGCAGGCTTTAAAAGATGCTAAACGTGAGCCTAAAAATAAAGATGAATAGTGACTTAAAAAATGAATTTAAAAAACTAATTGTTAAAAAAACGCTTAATTTTTATTGAGCGTTTTTTGTTTTTGTATATTGTCTGCATTATTAAAAATTCAACAAACCTTTATAATGAAAAAAATCATCACACTTTTGTTTTTATCAATAGGTACTCTACTCTTCTCACAAGAGTTTTCTATGGATTTGGTAAAAAACATGAAACCAAGAAATATTGGTCCTGGAGGTATGTCTGGTCGTGTAACTTCCATAGATGTTGTAGAAAGAAATCCAGATATTATTTATGTAGGTACTGCTTCTGGAGGAATTTGGAAATCGACTTCTGGTGGTATTAAATGGGAACCTATTTTCGAAAAAGAACTTACTGCTTCTATTGGAGCAGTTACCATTCAACAATCTAACCCAAGTGTTATTTGGGCAGGAACTGGAGAAGGGAACCCTAGAAATAGTCTAAATGGTGGTTTTGGCATATACAAATCTTTAGATGCAGGTAAAACTTGGAAAGCGATGGGTTTAGAAAAAACACGTCATATTCATAGAGTCATTATTCATCCAACAAATCCAGATATTGTTTATGTGGGTGCCATTGGATCTCCTTGGGGAGAACATAAAGAACGTGGTGTGTATAAAACTATTGACGGAGGAAAAACTTGGACACAAATTTTATACAACAACGAAAAAACAGGTGCTGCAGATTTAATTATGGATCCATCCAATCCAAATAAATTAATTGCAACCATGTGGGAACACAAACGTGATCCTTGGTTTTTTAATTCTGGAGGAAAAGGCTCTGGCCTATACATTACACATGATGGTGGAGACAACTGGAAAGAAGTTACAGATAAAGAAGGTTTTCCAAAAGGTGATTTAGGTAGAATTGGTGTTGCAATTGCTCCAAGTGAACCAAACGTAATTTATGCATTAGTAGAAGCTAAAAAGAACGCTTTGTATAAAAGTGAAGATGGAGGTTTTACCTGGAAAAAAATAAATGATAAATCAGATATAGGAAACAGACCTTTTTACTATTCAGAAATTTATGTAGCCCCACAAAATGAAAACAGAGTGTATTCTGTATTTACTTATGTAAATGTATCTGAAGATGGAGGTAAAAACTTTAAACAATTAATGCCAGCTTATGGTGTAGATAATGGAGTGCATCCAGATCACCATGCATGGTGGATTCACCCAAGCAATGGTAAATTCATGATTGATGGTAATGATGGTGGTTTAAATATTACCAAAGATGGTGGTAAATCTTGGCGATTTATTGGTAATATTCCAGTAGCTCAATTCTATCATATAAATGTAGATAATGAATTTCCTTACAATGTGTATGGAGGAATGCAAGACAATGGTTCTTGGAGAGGTCCTGCCTATGTTTGGAAAGCACAAGGCATAAGAAATAGCTATTGGCAAGAAATTAGTTTTGGTGATGGTTTTGATGTGGTACCAGACAAAGACAATTCTAGATATGGATGGTCTATGAGTCAGCAAGGATCTGTGGTAAGATATGACCATATTACAGGAAACAACTATTCAGTGAAACCAACGCATAAAGATTCAAATGTAAAATTACGTTTCAATTGGAATGCAGCCATAAATATGGATCCTTTTGATACTAACACGCTTTATTTCGGAAGTCAATTCGTACATAAATCGACTGATAAAGGTTTAACTTGGGAAGTTATTTCGCCAGATTTAACTACCAATAATCCAGAAAAATTAAAACAATCTGAAAGTGGAGGATTAACTATGGATGCTACAGGTGCAGAAAACCATTGTACCATTTTGGTCATTGAACCTACTCCTTTGGAAAAAGATGTTTTATGGGCTGCTACAGATGATGGTCAAATACATATCACCAAAGATGGTGGAGCCAATTGGACCAATGTTGCTAAAAACATTAAGGGTTTACCAGAAAATTCTTGGATAACACAAATTAAAGCATCCAATAAAAATAAAGGTGAAGCCTTATTAGTAGCCAATGACTATAGAAGATTTAATTATACTCCTTATGCATACAGGACTAAAAATTATGGTAAAACTTGGGAGCGTATTGTAGATGAAAATGACGTACAAAGCTATACGTTATGTATTGTAGAAGATCCTGAAAATAAAAACCTATTATTCTTAGGTACTGATGATGGTTTATATATATCGTTAAATGCTGGTGATACGTGGACAAAATGGACCAACGGTTTTCCTACTGTTCCTGTAAAAGATTTGGTAATTCACCCAAGAGAACAAGATTTAATTATTGGAACTTTTGGACGAGCTGCATGGGTACTAGATGATATTCGTCCATTAAGAGCCATAGCCAATGGCGATCTTTCATCAAAAAAAACAGTACTTTTCACACCCCCAACTGCATATCAAGCAGCCTATCAACAACCTACTGGAAGTAGATTTGGTGCAGATGCTATATATCAAGGAGAAAACAGAAAAGGTGGTGCAATTCTCTCTTATTATGTTAAGATAGACGATAAAAAGACTAATGAAAGTAATAGTAAAAAAACAGAGGAAACATCTAAAGTAAAGAAGGACTCGATTACGTTAGACATTTTTAATGGATTAACAAAAATTAGAACTTTAAAATTTAAAGCTCCAAAAGAAACAGGAGTGCATAAAACTACTTGGTATTTACGTGAAAAAGGGGTTGCAAGAGCTTCTAGAAGAATTCGTAAATCTACTAGAGAGCCAGCAGGTGTTACTGTAAAACCAGGCGTCTACAAATTAAAAATGACTTATGGAGGTGAAACTTCTGAACAGGATATAATTGTGGCATACGATCCTAGATTAAGAATGTCTGATGAAGCCATCAATCAAAAATACAATACCAGTAAAGAGCTAGAACAATATCAAGCTAAAATTACTGCTGTTGTAAAACAATTGGTAGAAAGTAAAAATACAGCTTTTAAAATTCAATCTGACGTATCAAAAGCAGATAAAAAGAAATACAAAGAAGCCATCGATGCTTCTAAAGATGTAATAAAGCAGATAGAAGGTTTAATTGCATTATACCTTGGTAAAATTGATAAAAGACAAGGAATTACAAGAAATCCAGAGATTACAGTTAACCAAAGGTTTGGTATAGCTAGTTCTTATGTTCGTTCTCGTTTTGGAGAACAAACCGCTACAGAAAAACAATTAATCGATCAATTTAAAACAACCTTTAAAGCAGCTGTCTCTGAAACAAATACCTTTTTTAATAATGATTGGAAAATGTATAAAGAAAAAGTGAAAGATATTCAGATTTCTCCTTTTAAAGACACCAAAATTTTTGCAGTCAATTAGAATGAGCTTAAAAAAAATTCTACTCTGTTTTTTTGTTTTAAGTGCCACTTTAACAAAAGCGCAGCAATCAGATCAGCAACTAGGTGCTTGGTACATGTATAATGGTTCTCATAAAATAGCAGATAAATTTGCTATTAAAACTATGGCTCATTATAGATATTACGAAGTTTTAGGAGAATTTCAGCAAGAAATTTATAGACTAGGTTTAAATTATACCATAAACCCAAAAATAAATTTTACTGTTGGTTATAGCTATGTTAATACAAATACTGAGTTTAAGGTTTATTCTAACAATTTAGAAGAGCATAGATTGTACGAAGACCTAAACTTAAAAGGCAAACTTAACAATATCAAATTAAGGCATCGTTTGCGCTTTGAACATCGATTTTTTAATTCAACATCAAGTCACTGGTTTCGTTACGATTTGAATGCCAATTATCCTATCACAAAAAGTTGGTCTGTTTATGCATTTAATGAACTGTTTCTAAATATTGATAAATCAAAACGATTTGTTCAAAACTGGACAGGGGCAGGATTTTTACATCAAATTAATCAACAACTAAAACTTAAGTTGGGCTATTTTTATCAGAAATTACCTGATAAGGGTTTTCATAGATTACAATTCGGAATTATTTTAAACACAAATCATCTAAACAATCAAAAATGATAGAACCAATTTTTACAAATGATGCCATAGTTTTTGGTATTCTTATGCTTTCATTAGGTTTTGTTTTTTACACAGAAAACATCAAAACTGGCTTTTGGAGTAAATTTTATAAAATTGTTCCAGGTTTATTTATGGCCTATTTTATACCTGCTTTGTTTACAACGTTTGGCGCAATTGCACCTGAATGGGAAGTTGAAAATACAGCAGGAGAAATTGTAAAAAACAAATCGCAATTGTATTATGTAGCTAGCCGATTTTTATTACCTGCTGCCCTGGTATTAATGACTTTAAGTATCGATTTAAAAGCCATTTTTAATTTGGGCTCTAAGGCATTAATTCTATTTTTTACAGGTACCATAGGTATTATTATTGGTGGGCCAATAGCAATTTTATTAATTTCTATCTTTTCTCCAGAGACTGTTGGCGGTTCAGATTTTGATGCTGTTTGGAGAGGTTTATCTACCCTAGCAGGAAGTTGGATTGGCGGTGGAGCCAACCAAACAGCCATGTTAGAAATTTACAAATACAATCCTGCAAAATATGGAGGTATGGTTATTGTAGATATTGTAGTTGCCAATGTATGGATGGCAATTTTATTAATCGGAATTGGTAAAAAAGATAAAATAGACAACTGGTTAAAAGCAGATACTAGTGCTATTGAACAATTGAAACAAAAAGTAATTCATTTTACCCAAAAAGTAAAAAGAAACCCTTCTTTAACAGACATAATGATTATGCTAGCCATAGCTTTTGGAACTGTTGGTTTTGGCCATTTTTGCTCAAAATACCTAAGTGAATTTTTTAATGATTTTGTAAATGGCATATCATCTCAAACATGGCGAAATGTTTTTTCCTTTTTGGGATCAAGTTTTTTCTGGTTAATAAGTGTTTCTACAATAATAGCAATAGGGTTATCGTATACAAAAGCAAAGAATTACGAAGGTGCTGGCGCTAGTAAGTTAGGTAGTGTTTTTATATATATCTTGGTCGCTACAATCGGAATGAAAATGGATTTAAATCAGGTGTTAGAAAATCCTGGCTTGTTACTTATTGGTCTGGTTTGGATGACAATTCACGCTGTACTTCTAATCATCGTTGCAAAAATTATTAAAGCACCCTATTTCTTTTTAGCAGTAGGAAGTCAAGCCAATGTAGGTGGTGCAGCATCTGCACCTATAGTAGCGCAAGCATTTCATCCTTCATTAGCAACAGTAGGAGTATTATTAGCAGTATTTGGTTATGCCATCGGAACAATTGCTGCCATAGCTTGTACTATTTTAATGGAATTGTCATCAACTTTGTAAAAAAATAGGCATATTTGCACTCATAATTTAATTAACAAATGAAAAGAATTTTAGCTGTTTTAGTAATCACTATTATGTTAACATCATGTTCTTCTAAAAAAGAAGGAAATATGATTGTTGAAGGACAAATCAAAGGATTAAAAAAAGGAAAATTATACCTTCAAAAAATTAAAGATACACTTTTGGTCTCTGTTGATTCTGTGGCAAGCTGTTTTAGTAATCACTATTATGTTAACATCATGTTCTTCTAAAAAAGAAGGAAATATGATTGTTGAAGGAGAAATCAAAGGATTAAAAAAAGGAAAATTATACCTTCAAAAAATTAAAGATACACTTTTGGTCTCTGTTGATTCTGTGGCAATTAACGGATCTAGTAACTTTAAATTGACAGACAATATTGAATCTCCTGTAGTGTACTATTTAACTTTTGATGGAAATACTAAAGATAAAAGAATTTTATTTTTTGGAGAAAAAGGAACGATTACCATCAATGACAATGTAGAAAATTTTGGATTAAAACCTGAAATTATTGGCTCTAAAAATCAAGAAATTTTAGACCAGTTTAACAAGATTAGAAGTAGATTTCAATCTGAGCGATTACAGTTTATTAAAAAGGATTTTGATGCTAAAAAAGCCAATGATAAAAAATTAATTGCAGAACTAGAAAAGGATTACAACCAATTGATAAAAAGAAAAGTGTTATTTACCACTAATTTTGCAATTTCTAATTCAGATTTTGAGGTAGCACCCTACATTGCTTTAACAGAAATGTATGACGCTAGTTTAAAAATGTTAGACACAGTAAATGCCTCTCTTTCTCCAAAAATAAAAGCCTCTGAATACGGAAAAAGTTTTCAAGATTATTTGAATACTATTAAGAAAAACGAAGAAAATTAACCCTTCTCTTTTAATAAAAAAAACGAGCACTTGCTCGTTTTTTTTATTTTAGATATACTATTATTTATTCTTTAATCGCTGTCTCTCTGATAGCTTTTAACTCTTCTCTAACTGTATTCGCCTTTTCTTCATCTATATCATAATCTTTCATAATATACATTGCTAAGATGGTCCCTACAACAGGAAAAAAGCAAAAAACAGCATGCAATCCATTAACCGCAGACTGTTGATCCGAAGTTACTAAATCAGGATCAAAACCTACAAAAGCTATAATTACACCACTTAAAGCACCAGCAATTGCAAAACCTACTTTAACCATCCACCAATATATAGCTCCAAAAATACCTTCTCTTCTTAAACCCGAATTAAGTTCATCAATATCTATAATATCTGCAGTCATAGACATCATGATTGTAAATAAGCTACCAATACCAAAAGAAAAGAAAGGAAGTGCTAAAATATACAACCATGGTTTACCTGGTACAAATAGAAACCATAGTAATACATAACCAATAATAGAAATTCCTTGGGCTATTAAAAATGCATTTTTTTTACCAAAAGCTTTAGATAATTTTGTGATGATCGGAATTACTAAAAAAGTGGTTCCAATAGCACCTAAGCATCCAAATAAAGAAACCCAAATTCCTGTAGCAGCTGCATCTCCATTAAATAATTTGTATACTATTACAAAAAAGGTAAGTGAGGCTACTGTATTAAAAGCATTATAAATTAAAAACGTTGCACTACATAATTTTCTAAATGCCTTAATTTTAAAAGCTTCTAAAAAACTCACATAAATTTGTTTTAAACTATTACCTACATTTTTTAAATTTAAAGGAGCATAATCTTTATCTAAAGTAGATTCACTTTTTATGAATAACGCTGGAACAATTGCACAAATTGCACAAGGAATAGCTACCCAAATTGCCAATTCTCTTACTGCTTCTTCTGCGGATGCAAACCAATCAGGGTCGTACATAATTACCCAAAACCAAGGCGCAATAATCCATGCCCATTGACCAATCCATTGAGCAATAGCCATAATATTTGTACGTTCATGAAAATCATAACTCATTTCATAACCCATGGCCACATAGGGTACACTAAAAAGAGTTAGCCCTAAATAAAAAATTAAACTCCAGATAAAGAAATACCAAAAATTAAACTCTAAAGAATTCTCTTTAAACAATTGCCACATAAACACATAAGAAATTCCCATTACAATAGCACCTACTAAAACATATTGCCTTCTTCTACCCCATTTGGATTTAGTATTGTCAGAAATAAAACCCATAATAGGATCTGTAATAGAATCAAATATTCTAGGAAAAAAATAAACCAAAGACCACATCCAGCCAGGAAAACCTAAATCCTGTACTAATACCACCATAAATATACCTAAAATTGCAGGAAACATTTGATTGGCAAACATACCAATACCAAATGCTACTTTTTGATTAAAAGGTACAGAGGTTCCTTTTAATTCTATTGATTGATTAGTCATAATTTTTATTTTTTAATTTAGGAATAACAATTGTTTGTATTGTTTTTCCTTTAATGTCTATGTTCACACTTTTTTGAAATAGGGATAGTTTAATTTTTTTTTGCGCTTCTTTTTCATTAAAAATAACTACAGCAATAGTACCATCTTTATTTTCAGCAGCAGTAACCATAAGCTCTTTGTCTGTATTTTCTACTTTAAAAACCTTAGCTTCTGGTCTTATAAATTTAGAAAAGTGAGTCATTACATAATACAAAGGGGTAAAATATACTTCATCATTTTCCTCATCTACAATTATAGGAGCAATACACCAATTTTTAAACCAATTTGGGCCTCCTTGTTTATTAAGCACCATGTTCCAGTCTATCCAACCATTTACATAATTATTTAGACAACCTATTATATCTCTTGCATATCTATTAACTGGGGCATATTTTGGATGCATAGGCTTGTCTATTTCTGGAGCCCAATCCCAACCCCAATCCGTTGCATTTTTTTGCCAATACCAAGCATCCTCTTTCCACTTTGGTATTTCAGAGTCTATGCAAGCTTCAGATTGAATTAAGTATTTGTTTGGGGCCTTTTGATATGCATATTGAAGTTCTTCTGGATAAAAATGGTAAGTACTTGCATACCAATGCACAGCTGTACCATCAAAATAAGATGAAGTTTCTTCATTTTTATACTGTGCATCTACCCACGTTTTTAAATGTTCTCTATTTTGATCGTATCCTAAAATTTTTAGGTCTGGATAATCTTTTCTTAATTGTGGTCCTAAATGGTGCTGAACAAAATTGGTCATCTCCTCTGGAGTATAATGCATACTTTCCCAATTATTTCCGTTTCCTAAAGGTTCGTTCTCTACAGTAAACCCCCAGATATCAATCCCTTCATTTTTATATGAAGCTGCATATTTTGAGAAAAACAATGCCCAGGTATCATAATATTCTGGTAGTAATTTTCCACCTACCCAACTCGAATTATCTTTCATCCAAGGTGGTGCTGTCCAAGGTGAAGCTAAAATTTTAAAACCGTCTTTAGATACTTTTTTAGCATCTTTAATCATGGGTATGATATCATCTAAATCTTCTTTAATAGAAAAATGTTTTAATAATTTATCTCCAACTTTAGGAGCATATGAATAATGGTCAAGAGAAAAATCAGAAGAATTCATATGTGTTCTTGTCAATGAATATTTAGCTCCACTTTCTCCAAAATATGCTTCAATAATAGTATCTCTGTTTTTTTTACTTAACTTGTTTAGTAAGTAGGCAGAAGCTTCCGTAAAAGAACCCCCAAAGCCAATAATAGTTTGTTTTTTTTCAGCTATTTTTAATTTAATTTCTTTTCGATCTTTATCATTATCTAACGAAAGTATTTTTAATTGAAGTAAGTTATTCCCAATCGCAGAAGTTTCATAAACAGTCACATTAAGTGTTTTAGACTGATTAGAACAACTTACTGCACAGAATATGAAAAAGGAAATAGCTATTATTTTAACAAACTTCATGAATCTTTATTTTTTATAATCTGTATTAGGTAATTTTACTTTTGATAGCAATACACTTAAATCTCCATTATATGTTTTTTTAATGGTATTACCACCTCTTTTTAATCCTGCAAAAATCCCTTTATCTACCAAATCCCAGATTGGGTATTTTGCCTCTCCATTTATGGTGAATAAACCAAAATGATTTTCTGATCCATTACTGTTTTTTGCGTCCTTCCATTGCTCATTAAAGCCTTCAAAATAAAAACAAGAAATCTCCATAGAGTCTGTCCATTTTCTTATTTTTTTATAATACAATCCTTGTTTATATTCGTCTGCAGCTCTAGACCCAGTACTACCATAAAAACCGTTAGACACTGAAGCCCATCCAGTTTCTCCAATATGAATTACCTTAGTACTATCTATACTTTTAACATACTGAACTACATCATCATATTGTTTTTTTGCAAAGGCTAGTGCTCTATCCATCGATTTTTCTACAATATCTTTAGGAGCCAACTCTTTTTCATTCTTTGGAATGGTCCAAAAATCTGAATTATAATGGGTATTATGAAATGGGTAGGTATGCATAGAGACATAATCTACAGCTTTTATTAAACGTTCTAAATCTTTTGTTTTATACTGGTCTTCTCCACCACCCCATGAAGAAAAATCATCAGAAGATGTAATCCAAAGATCTTTAGGTAATTTTTTATCATTTTTTAATTGCTGTAAATAATTTACCCAGTTTAAGATTACTTTAGGAGCAACATAATAATTGGTTGCCCATTTTACCATTGCTTCATTTCCCACTGCAATTATTTTTACAATTTCTGGGTATTTGTTTGCCAATGCTACAGCTCTATCTATTTCAGCTTTATTATTTGGGCTTTCTAACTCATGATTTGGTTTTTCTTTGGACCAAGCATTTAAACAATCTATCCAAGCACCAAGCATTACGTACATTGTAAAAGAAGAATCTTCTTTTTTAAGTTCTTCTATTGCTTGAAGAACATTAGCAGCATGGGGTAAATCTGCTTGCACATTATAAGTTCTCAATATTCGAATACCCATAGCATGTAAAATCTTTAGATCTTCTTTTAACTGCTGGTTTGTGGGTTGTATTTGTTTGGAGCTAGCTCTGTAACCTCCATAAGATATGGCCAAGTAATT